>Ga0307507_10005413_pt1 | contig 21020 bp, 7 predicted proteins | sample 7_EM_MG_FD_207223 | JGI IMG/M metagenome (GOLD analysis project Ga0307507, IMG submission 207223) | Populus trichocarpa ectomycorrhiza microbial communities from riparian zone in the Pacific Northwest, United States - 7_EM | ecosystem: Host-associated > Plants > Roots > Unclassified | place... | reverse complement strand
TGCAGAGCTTCGTGCAGAGCTTCGTGTAGAGCTTCGTGTAGAGCTTCGTGTAGAGCTTCGTGTAGAGCCTTAGCAAATACCTTTAGCTTTCCTACTAATTAGATATCTCCTTTCTACCTTTTTATTTCTACTTCTCTTTATATAAAATACTATAAAATAAAATAAAAATAGTACAAAAGAGAGGAGACCCAGCAGTTTAAATTTAGTAACTGTCGGTATCACTTCCGGTGATACGTATTGCTATTGCAATAGTGTAGGGGTGGTAACTAATTTTAATTGATGCTTGATTTATTCTCCTATTCTACAGGTGGAATTTAGTGGATTTCCTGAGCTCGCTTAGCTTATGTAACTAACCCAATTAGTTACAGACAACCTTATTTAGATACTAGAAGTATTTAGTTTTTAATAGTGCTTAAGCACGCCTCCTACTAAATTCTGCCAAGTTCTGCTAGGTCCCATTAAGTTCTGCCGAATTCTGCCATATTCCACTAAATTCCATTAAGTTCTACTAAATTCCGCCATGTTCCACCAAATTCCATCAAGTTCTGCTAAATTCTGCCATATTCCGCTTAGATTCTGCTGAATTCTGCCATATTCTACTAAATTCTATTAAGTTCTGCTAAATTCTGCCATATTTCGCTTAGATTCTGCCAAATTCTACTAGGTAGTTAAAGTAACCAATTATAATTTTCCATCCCGGGGATGGAAAATTGCTATTGGCTTACTTACTACTAGCGCCTTAGCGACTATCCTTGCACCTTTATGCTCTCTATTCCTACCTTTATGTCTTCTCCTCTTTCTACCCACTTAGTAACCTATAGCTTAATTATATTTATATTAATTAGGTCCTTTAACGCCTAGCAGGGCTTTAATTTTGTTATAGCGTTAGTAGGCTTACTATTTCCATTAATCCACTTAATCTCTACTATCTTTCTTTTTTTATATAATTGTTATAGACATATTAGGTCAACCATAAATCGTTTCTCTTATATTGTCCTAAGCTTAACTAAGCAGTTATATAGGGATTTTAAGTTAGTATAGAGGATAACCAGTAGTCGTTTAAGTTATAGGATTTTCTTAATAGTTGCTTTAATCGCAGCTCCGGTATTAAATCCGTAGGCTATTCTATATAACTTAGATACTAAGACACTTTATATAACTTACTTACATTTAATAGATAACTAGTAGAGGATATTAGCCTTATTATCTTTATCTATAAGCATAATAACAAAGCTAATTTAGGATAAGAGGTTATGGTTATTCATAAAAGATAAGTCTATAAAGATTATTAATCTAAGGGAGTCTTTACTAGTATTAAGTTGTACAAAACGGAGCCCTCTTAAGGGATTATTAATCTGCCACTATAGCCGCCTATTAAGCTACTTCGCGTGCTCCTCCTTTGGATTAATAACTTATGCTATAAATAAGAGGTTAAAGGCAGCTTCTAGTTAGCAGACTATGGTAATATAGGCTCCTCTTGCTCTTTAAGCAACATACTAGTCCTTTAGTGTAACTGCCTTATAGACTTCCCCTCTAGAGCTAGTTAGGTCTATAACCTTTATAGTAACCAACTTTAGGTTCTAGCATTAACGTTCCTAGGTAAAGGCTATTAAGTCCTTTTCTTGCCTAATATAGCCTCCATTAAGCTTAATTAGGGTATTTGGTATAAGCTTCTCTCTTTCTTTTACTAGGAAGTTTGCCTCCTAAAGCCTAACTTCTTTAGCCTCTATAAAGGTTTTATTAGCAAGGAATAGTATATTATTAGTCTACAATCCTATAATTCTAAAGCCATTATTGGTTGTATATAATAAGCAGGGGTTGTATATTAACTAGTTTATCCATAGCTTATTAAGGTGGTAATAGTAGTATATATTAAACCAATAGTTACTAGCTTCCGAGACACTATATAGTAGTTTAATAACTCTTAGGATTAATCTATTCTTTAGTCTAAGTTCTAATAGTAAGCGTATAAAGAAGTCTCTATTTAGATAGGTACTAGATTATACATAAGCTTATAAAATGTTACACAGGTATAAAGAAGCTAGTCTTCTTTTATTTCCCTATAGGGTTGCTATAAGTACTAAAATAATTCTCTAGCTAATATATTAAATAGTTAGTAACTATGTCAGGACCAGATCTTTACTATAGTTATTATAGGCTTATATAACTAGTTTAGACTTCTTAAAGGCCTTATCTATTCCAGTATTCTTAATCTTATTAATAAATTAGGAGTTAAAGATTTTAACTCCTTCTAGGATATCTACTGTATTAATAAACTTAAAGACTCCTTTTTTAAGTAAGCCGTTTATCTCCTTATGTTAAGATTCTATAAATAATAGTAAGGTATACTTAAAGGTTATAGTATTAGATTTCATTAGGCTATTATTAATAAATATTAATATATCTATAATGTTTTACTGGGACTTTATTAGCGATCATTATGTCTGTTTTAATCTTTGGGAGAGTATACTAGCTACTAGTTCCTTAGTTAGTTCCTTAGTTAGTTCCTTAATTAGTTCCTTAGTTAGTTTATTAGTTAGTTCCTTAGTTAGTTCTTCCTTTAGTTTAGGTTATAGATATGGCTTTACTGCTATAGTCCTAAAATTAGTAGGTCCGCTAGGGAGCTATATCCTATATATCTCTCCGTTAATTCCAAGTAACTTAAATAGGCCAGTCTATCTACCGCTCTGTCCGGTATTGCCTTTACGCCATATAAGTACTTTTGAGTTAAGGGGGAGGTTATTGTTAGCGACTCAGTCAATCGAGGCATGAGCACGGCATAAGGGACGCGCAAGCCTGTACAATTGGTAGTCTATAAACAAGGATCCAAAGCTAGAGAAAGGAAGGGAGAAGAATAGCAGCGCTGTGTGAAGTTTTATACGGTCCTCTAGTTACGTGGACTCACGTAACTCGGCGTCTACCATAATGTCTACCATAATCCACCGTTTTCCACCAGCGCTGTAACATTACCCCCCCCTCCGAAAAAGCCTGCCCTTAGGCTTTATATGTCCGTATTATATCCGTGGGGTGTTCTTATCTGTATGCTCGACAGGTAGCTTATTATCTTCGCTATACTAGCACTCCATCCACTCGTCTAGATACTTCGGGGGTCCTGGCTTGTTAGGGTATTGGTTATAGAATTCTTTAAGCTTCTAGGGGCAACCTATAAAGTTCTAAGCGGGGTACCAGGTTAGGTCTGGATCATAACCTTTCCATTAAATATAGTATTTTAGCGTTCCTCATACTAGTTTATAGGCTAGTATTTCATTAACTTCCTATTTATTGTCGCCATTAACTTAAATCGGTAGTAGAGGCTTATTCTTTTATCCAGGTAGTAGGTTATTTACAGCTTTCTATAGCTTATCTAGTAAGAAAATAGGGTGGACTTTAATTAAGTCTAGGAGTTTAACCTTATATAAGTTACCTTCTTTATTAAGGATCTTATACGGTCCTACTATTTTATAGTCTAGCTTATAGCTAGGCCGTTCTGTCTTCTAGTTCTTTATTATAACCCAGACCTTATCGCCTACAGTAAAGTCGGGCTCGCGCCTGTACTTATTTGCCTGCTATTCTATTAATTTCTGGGCCTTCTCTAGGTTCTTATAGGCTACTATCTATACTTCTTCTAAGCATCTAGCATACTGCTGTGCTTCCTTATAAGATAGTTTTTCGCGTACGGTTTATGGTCCTTCTGGTCTCTTCCAGTCAAAGCTTATATAGGGTAAGTATCCCATTTCTAGCTAAATAGGTGCAAACCCCGTAGAGTTATAGGGTAGGGTTGCCTAGGCATAGTCTATTATAGGTAGTAGTCCGCTCTAGTTGTCCTAAAAGTAGTTAATAAAGGGCCGGAGTCTCTGGTCTAAGTACTAATTTATAATCTCCGTCTAACCATCTATCTAGGGGTGGTATGCCGTAGAGAGCTTTAGCTTAATACCTAGGATCCAGGTAAACTCGTTCCAGAAGGCCAATATAAACTGCGGCCTATAGTCGGATACAATAGTATCTGGTAGTCCGTAAATTCGGTAGACATAGTAGATATACAGTTAAGCCGCCTCTTTAGCATCAATATTCTTATAATAGGGGATTAAGAACGGGCGCTTGCTAAAGTAGTTAACTAGAATTATAACCATATTATATCCGTCGCGGTCTGTAGGTAACTCGTGGAAGTCTATAGAGATATACTACTAGGGGCGTTCTGGTATTAGGAGTGGCTTTAATAGCCCTAGGGTCTTATCTCGTGGAATTATAGACCTACGGCAGTCATCGCAGTTCTATACATAGCGGTTAATATCCATAACCATTCCGGGCTAGTAGTAGCGGTTGCCAATAATTCTATAGGTCTTATTTTTTCTGGGGTAGGCCGTAGAGACCTAAGTATATACTTTAGTGATAAGCTAAGTCCGTAAATTCTGTTCCTTTACCACCACTAGCCGTTCCTAGTGCTTAAGCAGTCCGTTTTTAAGGGACTATAGGCTAGTAGCATCCTTTACCTTTTCACGGCACTCCTGTAAAGAAGGGGCCGTACGGTTTACCTACAGCAGTTTATTAATAAGGTCAAGTTCCGTGGAGTTAATGGGGCATATCTTAGCGTCTAAAGGGTCTGTATTTAGTTCTGCCTATATCTAGGGGTTGAGGTGCTCTGGTTATAGTAGTGCCTAGGTCCGTAATAAGATCTTCACAGCTACCTAGTTACCTAGGTCCTGTTCACGCCTTATAAGAGCATCTGCATGGTTTATAGCGCCTAGTCTATATATAATTAAGAAGTTAAACTAAGATAGAATATCCGCCTAGCGTGCCTAGCGGGCCGTAAAGGCCTTAGTTGTTATAAAGTATTCTAGGGCCTTATAATCCGAAACTACCTTAATAGGCTTAGGGGTCCCCTCTAGCTATACACGCCAGTGCTAAAAGCTAGAGATAATAGCCAGCATTTCTTTATTATAGATATGGTAGTTCAGCTTGGTATCTATTATAGTCTTTAAATAGTATGCAACAGGGTGCTATTTTCCGTCTAATTACTTCTGGGAAAAAACACCAGCTATTACACCGTCTAAGACATCAGTTTCTAGCATTAAGGGCCATTCTAGGTCAAAGTAGGCAAGTAGGGGAGCCGATACTAGCCACTTTTTAAGCTCATTAAAGGCCTGCATATATATGGCGTCAAAGTGGAATAGCTGGTCTTTCCTAGTAAGGCGGTTAAGAGGCCAGGCAATTCTACTGTAGTTCTTAATAAAGTATTAGTAGAAGTTACAGAAACCTAAAAATAATTATACCCCCTTTATAGTCCATGGGGGTGTCCACTGGTCAATTACGGCCGTTTTCTCTGGGTTAGCTTTAATTCCGTCTATACTAATAATAAAACCTAGGTACTTTATACGCTTAACACTAAATTCTAACTTCTTAATATTGGCCTGGAGACCAGCCTCACGGAGCTGTTATAGGACTTTATAGACATGCTCCTTATATTCCAGCTTGTTCTTAGAGTAAATTATAATATTATCTAGGTAGGCCGTATAGAAGTCGTCAAGGTAGTCAAAGAGTACATTATTTATATACCGCTGGTACGTAGCTGGTCTATTAGTTAGTCCAAAAGGGAGTACCTTACATTTATACGTTCCATAATGGGTTTAAAATGTAGTAAACTCCTTAAACCCAGGGTTTATCCTAATTTAGTAAAAGGCCTAGCGGATATTAAGCTTTGTAAAGACCCTAGCTCTACTTATTCGGGCAAGAGTCTTATTAAGTAAGGGTAGTGGATAGCGGTCCTTGCGGGTCATGTTATTTAGCTTATAGTAGTTAATACAGAAGCACAGTCCTCCATTTAGTTTTTTGGCAAAGAGAATAGGCGAGTTAAAAGGGGCTTAGCTAGGCTCAATAAAGCCCTTATTAAGGTTGTCAATAAGGTACTACTTTATAGCCTACAATTCGGCAATAGACTATAGGTAGAGAGGGCTAAAGCTAAGGGTGCTTCCCTTGCCTTAATCAATCTCGATCTTATGGTTATACAGTTAGTAAGGCGGAAGTATATCCGACGCTGCCTTAGAGAATACGTCCTTAAATTTCTAGTGTTGATTGGGCAGTTTTTGTTCTACTAGTTCCTTATCCATAAGCTCACTTTCCTGTCCGCTAAGCTCGCTTTCCTTTTCCTTAAGCATTTGATCAATTTCGTACAGGCTAGTTGTAAAGGCAACGGTATTAGGCTAAACTAAGTTCTGGTAGAATCCTACAGCGCCAATGTAGCAGATATCGACTAGTGGGAGGTCTATAGGTTTCTTTACAGACGCTTATTGGACCGTATCTTACGGTATAAGGTGTATAGTCTTCCTTAACTTATATTCTATTTTCCGTAAGTTATCCTTCCTGTCTATTAGCTTAGTATAGCGTCCGATATCCCTAGTTTTCCTTTAGGGCTGCGTAGGGCCTAGGTTCTCCGTAGGGGGCTTAGCTAGGTCACTATTAACTTCCTAGGTCTCTAGTGCGGATGGCGTAACATACATAGTCTAGGGGCGGCGTAGTATACGGATCTGTTAAGGATTAAGACATATATCCTTCTTAAAGGCCTAGTCTCTGCGTATAGCATTGGCCTGGTAAATAGTATTAATCTAGGGCCATATAAGGTTTTCCATTATAATGCTGATTTCTTTTATAAAGAAAGAGGTTAGGGGTAGGGTTTTAGGCCAGATAAGCCGTCTATTCTATATATCAAGCTGTAAGCCTAAATAGGCTAGCAATTTTCTCCCTATAATTATATTGTGGCTCCCAAGGTCCGTAATAAGAAAGGGGACGTTATACTACCTTTGTCCGTTAATGCGGAGGTAAATCCGCAAGATAGCCATAATAGGTGGCCCTCCGTTATACCCGCAAATAGGAATTAGTTTGGGCAGTTCTTTAAAGGGTACATTTAAAAAGTTAGCCAGCTTTACAGCACACTAGGTATCTATTAAGGCAAAGGCATTTACTCCAGAGTTAGCTAAAGTAGAGGTTAAAACTTAATATCTATTACAGAATAAGGTATAAGGGATAGTGCAGCTTCTTCTACTAACTAGCCAACCTAGATCAATATATAATATATTAATCCCTTTTAACCCTAGAGAGGAGTCTTTCTCTAGGGTTCCTCTTTTTCTAACTCCATACTATCCTCCTAAATTAACAGAACCTCGCCCGTTTTTGCCTTTGTCTAGTAATTCTTTACAAAGTGGTCTTTCTGGCTGTATAAGAAGCAAGCTCCTTAATTACTAAGGGCCTGTTTATGGGGGTCGTTATATATAGGCTAAGTATACACCGGACCCATAGCAGGACTAGCTGCACGGCTAGCTGCTAAATTAACGGCGGGCTGTACAGCTGGTGCCGTAGGAGTTACAGATTGTGCTAGGGTGTTACAGGCTGTTTATAAAGTGCTTATAGTCTAGTTTAGAGAGTTTCTAGCTTTATACCGCTTAGATCGTGCCTTAATTTAATAGAGGCCTTAGTTAATAGCTAGGTAGTAGTCCATAAGTACCTTTAGCGTCTATACAGTAGTAAAAACTGGCAGTACGGCGCGCTATAGGTCTAGGGTAAGCTTGTCAAAGAGGTCTAGCATTAGGTCTTTATAGGGAATTTAGGCTTAGCCGGCTAGGTACAGAAAGTAGGTCTAGAAGGCTAAAAAGGTCTCCATCATCTTTATATTAAGAGCTTTATAATCAAGGCGGGCGTTCTATGTCTTAAAGGGGTTCTTATAAATGGAAGACAGGTAGTTAACCATCTCTTCTTTAGAGAGGAAGGGGTCTGCCAAGTCCTAGGCGTATTGCGGACGTAGATACATCTATACGTCCCCACTAGTATAGCCGAAGACGTAGGCCATTTTAGCTTAGGTAGTAGGGAAGTAGTCTATATTAACTTCAAGCTTGTCTTGCAGTTAAAGCTTCCAATTGTCAAATATAGGGTCAGTTCCGTCTGTAAGCAACAGGGGGTCCACAACCTTCGCGGACCACGACGATACTAATACTATACGTTAGGCTAGGGTCTTAAGGACTATAGCAAGTCTCTAGGTGTCTAATAACTCCTTACTAGGTATAGGGGTGTCTCTGGTTTTAAGCAGCTCTTAAAGCCATTCAATTTCGGCATTAGCTGCTGCGAGCTCTTCCTAGGGGGTTAAGACGGCGACTGTTTTACTATTAGAGGTATTTGCGGGTCCTACAGCAGCTTTGCCAGCTACTGTATTTCTTGGCATAGTGGTAGGGGTATTAGGGTAATTTTGGTGTTTGTTTATTTTCTAGGGGTTCTAGTCCATGCGTGTTCTATTCTTAGGTTTCGCGTTCTGTTCGTGTTCTTTTAGTTCTTAGGGGTCTGTCCTGTCCTTATAGTCCTGGTGATGTCCTTGGGGTCCTGTTCTGTGTCCTTTATAGATATATTTGAGTTCCTTCTTAGGAAGAAAGAGTAGTTAAGCTTTAGATAATGTTAGCAACTTAGTCAATCAAGGCACAAGCACAGCATGAGGGACGCGCAAGCCTATACAATTGGTAGTCTATAAACGAGGATCCAAAGCTAGAGAAAGAAAGGGAGAAGAATAGCAGCGCTGTGCGAAGTTTTATGTGGTCCTCTAGTCACGTAGACTTACGTGACTTGGCGTCTACCATAACGTCTACCATAATCCACCGTTTTCCACCAGCGCCGTAATAGTTATGGATTGTAGTAACAGATGGGCCGTTTTATTGGTTTAGTATATTATTAACTTACTTCTTTGCCCTAATCCTTGCGATCTCCTCTATTGCCTTCTTTATAGCTGCTGCTTGCTATATAATAGAGGGTGCTAGTAGGTCAAGTTCACTTATTTAAGAATAGGCACTAAAGACAAGTAGTATTAGGACTAAGCCGTTTAGGCCAGCTATGTTATTGGTGGCTTTTACTGCCATTTATAGGGCTAATTCCCTAGCTATTCCTAAGTCCTATAGTACCTCTATAATTATTTAGTATACTTAGCATATAGTTAGGTAAGCTCTTTCTACTATTCCAATAAACTAATAAGCTTCTACTAAGACACTCTTGGTTAATATAGCTATTACTATAGTATATTATTGGAACTCCTTGCTTACAAAGTTCTTCCCAGCGTTATAGGTAATGTAGTCGGGGGGTCTAATATAGGTATTAATCTAGCAGAGTTATAGGGTATCCCAGGTATACTTTATAGAGATATTACATAGCTATCTTGCGGCTTGAAATCTAGTAGCTTTATTAATTACATAAAGGACAGGGCTTCTATTAATATACGTAATATTAACAAAAATAGAATAGTTAAAATTAGAATCCTAGTCTTCTTATAATATAAACTTAAATTATTTAGGGGATTTGCTGTGTTTCTAGCAGTAGAAGCAGTACTTAGTAAGATAGTTAATAACCTACTTATTAATGTTATCGTAGCCAGAGCGTTCTAATACCTTATATAGCTTGTCTGCTAATAGATGTCCAAAGCGGTAGTAGAGTTAGCGGAGTTTAGTAGTAGTTAGGTAGTAGGGGTTTTAATTAAATAAGTAGGTTATAAATAACTACAGTAACTCTTCCTATAATAAGAAGGGGTAACTAAATTGGTAAACCACTAGCACCAATTTTGTTAGGGTGACTAGGACGTTCTTAAGGTTATTATAATAGACCTTTAGTATGTCTATATCTACAAAACATAGTAGGAAAGATATATTGGCCTTTGCAATATAGAACTTAACATTGCTAACTAGTGTGTTAACTATAACGGAGCTAATAGAAGAGGTAGAACTAATACTAAACTAGACGTTAATAGCGCCAGCCTTTAAAGTATTAATAACAGTATTATGGGTCTTCCTATATGCGAGGTATTGTTTATAGCCAGCTGTTAATCTCTTTAAGGCTTCTATGTTAATTATTACTCTATAGAACTTATTGGAGGTATATTAGCTAGTAGCAACATAGGTAAATAGGTCTAAGTCGTTATAGTAAGCAATTAGATTAGTGCTGGTAATTATATAGGTAAAGGATTAGTCCGCTAAGTTAGTTATAGTATTAATAGCTCCTTTATGCTGTATCGTTCCAAAAGAGGTAAGGAATAATTTGGTCTATTCCTAAGTTAGAGATAGTAGTAGTAACTTAATATTAATTATAAGAGCTTCTATTACGTTATTGGTAGATTCTAAGTTAAGTTTATCATCATAATCTGTTCCCTTGTACTTAGTAATATATTACTTAGCGTGCCTATTAAAGCGGCGATTAAATCTATTTTTAAACTTCTTCCTTAATTCGTCGCATTCTTCTCTTAAATATTTAGATAACTAGCAGCCTTCCTTATAACAAATGAAGCAGCGCTTCTTTAATAATGTATATCGGTTGGATAAAGATAGTTGTGTTCTATAAGGTAATCGGGGGTATTATCTATGGTAGCGGCGGTCGGTAAAGAAGGCTTAGGGGTTCTCACTATTTGACTTTTTAAATGTTGTAATAGAGGATTATAAGTCATTAATTAGACCAGTTAGGCTATCAGAAGGTTTAAAGCAGGCATATTAGCACGCTAGTGACTCTTAGTAGGCGTTAATAAGCTTATTGTAAAGGAACTTATCTATGCATAAATCTGGGTTAAGGCCATGCTGGAGGTGTCTTAGTTCTTTAATAAGTAACTGTAGGTAGTCTAAGGTTAACTTTCTAGCATTCTCGCTCTTGCCTATTATAGACTTTAGAGTTATCACGTTCCACTGCCCTAGTATACTACGTCTGTACTTAGGTCCCTCAAAGTAATTATGTATAGCGTCACAGATTTGGTCAAATGAAAGGGTTATAGTGACGTTCTTAAGGTTAGTGTAGTAATGGTTAAGTGCTAAGCCGTATAGCATTATAGGGTAGGCTTTGACCCTAGCTTCTTAGGGTACATTAGCTCTGCTACAGAGGTTATAGAAGATAGTAAGTTTAAAGTTAAAGTTGTCATCTTCTCCACTGTACTTATTGTCTTCCGTGTACATCTTTATAAGGTTTATTAACTCCTTGCTAAAACCCTAGTTTAATAAGGTGGGTTGTATTAATGAGATAGGTTATATAGGTAAGATAGGTTATAGGGTTAGTAAGGTTAAGGTTAGGGTTTTAATAGTAGTTCGTAAGATTAGATTTTTGGTAGTACTAGTACTAGTACTGGCACTAGCAAAGTTGTTCTTAAGGAGGTAGTTAATTCATCCTAAATTAAACTTCCCTCCAACTGCTATATACTCTTTAATCTTAAGCTTAGTCTACTCTATAGGTTCTTATTCTTATAGGGTGTTAAATAGCGATTTAGGAACTATGGCGTTCCTATACTTTCTTACCTATACGCCGTTGGTTTATAGGAGTAATTAAAGCTTTCTAATATATATCTGGTTGCAGTTTTTAAAGATTTATACTATAAAGTTCTAGAAATTATCCTTGTAGGCTTCCTATAGTTTATTATCTTTAAAGTTATAGACCTTATATTCTGAGGTCTTAAACTGTATAAAGTTATTAAAGTCTACATTAATTCCTCTACCCTACTTCTTCTATCTTTCTCTAACTTATTGCCTAATATCCGTTATAGTGGTTCTTGTAATAACAGGTAAGTTTATATAATGGTTATAGGGTTTAAAACGCGTAATAGACGCGAACTAAAGTTCTTTATCTTATTAAGTTTTAGTTTTTGGGTTCTAAAATACGTAATAAACACAAAACCAAGGGCCTATTAGGGGATTGGTTCCTTAAGTATCTAACGCCTTTTAAAGTGCGTAATAAACGCGAACTAAGGGCCTATTAAGGGGTCGGTTCTTTAAGTACCTAAGGGCTATGTATAAAGAATTAAGGGCCTATTAGGGGGTTGGTTCTTTAGATATACGTTAACTAATACTCCTTAGTAAACGGGTTCAGTAAAGGCCTACAAGCGGGGACTAATCAAGCTCGTCTCTCTTTATAGATAATATGTCTCCTGATCTGTAATCACTAATCAGTATTAGTATCACTTCCGGTAATACGTATTGCTATTGCAATAGTATAGGGGTGGTAACTAATTTTGATTAATGCTTGATTTATTCTCCTATTCTATAGGTGGAATTTGGTGGAATTCCTGAGCTCGCTTAGCTTACGTAACTAACCCAATTAGTTACAGACAACCTCGTTTAGATAGTAACTTTTATCTATTCCTTATCCTCTAGTTCTATAATCTAATCCTTACCCTCTAATACTCCTACTACCGCTGCTATAGGCTAAGAATTTTTATTATACGCTAAATATTAAGCCTTATAATCCTGCTACTTGCAATTTCTATAGCATCCACTATAGAACCCTAGGACTTTAATACTTAGTAAAGGGGTAAGGGCCTATTAGATAATATAGAGTTGCTATATAAGCCTTATAAAACTAGTATTAATTAGCTCTCTACCTTATATAAGTAATATAAATTACTTATAGTTATAGTTAGAGATCTATAGCTCTAAATTAGAATTATATTTATATATAAGGGCCTCCCTATCTATACCTACTTCTCTAATATACCTCTACTTAAGCCTCTATATTAATTATTAGCAAAACTTTTACCCTTTTCTATTTATTCTAAAAGTAGTTAGTTATATAGGTATTATATAAAGAGAAGATTTTACTTATAGTCTAGTAATATTATTAGAGAACCTCTTATATAGTAGGGCGAGAAGTATACTATATAATTATATTTCCTAATTCCTAATAAAGGATAATATTAGTAGAATTTAAACTTATAATTTATTATATTTAAAGTTAGTATATATTTATATAACCCCTACAACTATATATTAAAGCCACTGCAATGTAAAGGGCGCAAAATAAACGCAACTTTAATGTCATAAAGTATATCAAGACACGCCTAAATAAACTATAGAGGGACCCTAAAATGCCCCATAGGAGAACAAATCAATAACCCTAAAGTAGGGAAGATATATTAAAGAAATAGGTAAAGAAAGCAGAAGAAGAATGGTGCCGCATTAGGGCCCAGGCCTATATAGAGGAGGAAGGGAGACGTGCAAGAGGCCAGTAAAAATAACAGTAAGAGAGAAAAAGGAGCCAAAGTAGAGCATAAAAGAACGCTAGGAAACTATCCACCATAATATAATACTAGTTGGACTAACGCTGGAGAGGTATATAGGAGTTAAAGGTATAGAAGCTAACTTAGACAAAAGGAACCTAAGCTATAGCAAAGTTAACGCTATCCCTTGCAACGGCAAAATGGGCCCTGCCGTTATCGATAAGGGCTAGCCAATTAGATCAATAGGATTAAGGGCTTTGGGGGGCGTTTTTTGGCAATGCGACTAGGAGGACCCTTATATTAAGTCTTCCGAACAAGGTCCTTATCAACTTTGACACGATTAGAAGGCATGGTAGTGGTGTAATTGATATACGCGTTGTTTTGAAAACAGTTGTTCGCGCACGGGCCATCTACGCGCAGGACCTTGCCGTTGCAAGGGATAGGGGGTAAAAACTTAAGGGCTCCAAGAAGGCCTAATAAAGGCAGAAAATATAATAGCAACATTATTAAGAACAGGAATAATAGGACTAAAAGATTGGCTCTACTAGGTAAGTATCCTAATAGGTAGCCCAAGATGCAAATATAGCTGGCTAAGATAGACACTAAAACACATAATACTGTTATGCCCCTTATGTACCAACTAAGAAGTAATGCTCTTAGTAGCTGGCACAGAGAACTATAATACACTACTCTTAACACAAAAAGGTCTCAAGGCGGTTACCTAGTGGCTTATTAGCTAAAGTATACTAGACCAGTTTTAGGTTATAAAGGAAATGGTAACAGAAGGCAAAAGGGTGGGTAATAGGTACCCCCTAATAACTCTACAGTAGTAGAGTAAAATTTGTAATACTAGTGCGTCTATAGGCTTATTACGGCAGCAGTGGTTCCTAAGGAGGTTAAAAAGTAAGATAGTAGAGCACTATAGGCAACTTATAGGCGCTAAGTAGGCAAGTCCTAAAAGGCGGGGAGATGGATTACAGGGTTTTCTTAAGTAGAGTTTTCTCCCTATATGTAAATAAGGAGTAGTCAGCATGGGCCCAATAGGGATCTAAATCGGACATTAAGCAATGAATTATTATATATTTATATAAAATGTAAGAGTATATATTAGATCCCGCCGCGCTTATAATAAGTTTATAAGCACTTAATATCTTTTTAGCTATATAGTGACGTAAGGTGGGATACGTTATATTTCCCCTAGTGTATTTTGTCCTACTATTATTAATAAAAGCTAGCTAATAGAATTAATAGGATTAAGGCTCTATAAATATACGCGTACATTTAATTCTAGTATTTATATACGGTTTAACTCTCACGGGACGTCACTAGGGGAAGGGATAGTTGAAATTTTGCGGATATCCAGATATTATCCGGATATTATCCGATATCCGGACTATCCTCGGATAGGATTATTATCCGCCCGACCGGATAGGATAATTTATCCTCCGCAGGTCTGACGGGTTCTCCCCCCTTCGTGCACGGTCCCACTCAATGCACACCAAATCTAAAAACACCAAAAATTCAACTCTATTGTACTCAATCAAAATGGACTTAATTAACGCCGCTCTTGCTGTATTAGAGCTATAAAATCCTCCTAATTACACTTGGACAGCTAAAGAATTTAATGTTCATCGTTCTACGCTTTCGCGGCATTATTAGTAGATTACTTATGCCAGAGAGGATGCAATGGAAATAAAATCTTTTCTATTAATACAGCAGGAGAAGACTCTTTTTGGGTATATTAATCTTCTTATTAAACATGGCCTACCTCCTATACCTTAAATAGTATAAAATTTCGCCTTTAAGATCTTAAGAATAACACCTAGAAAGAACTAGGTTTTGTGGTTTATTAAGCGCTATAAAAATAAAATAAAATAAAGCTATTTAACCCTAGCTAATATAGCCCGTAAAAGGGCTAATAATTTATATTAATATAAGCTCTTTTAGAAGTCATTAAAAGAGAAAATTAAGAAGTATGAGATTAAGGCATATAATATATACAATATAGATAAAAAGGGCTTTTTTATTAGCGTACTTAATAAGAGTAAAAGAATCTATACTAGATTAGAAGTAGTTTAAGGTAAACTTCTTAGCGCTAGTTAAGACGGTAATAGAGAGTAAATTATAGTAGTTATAAGTATCTGCGCTAATAGAATAAGCCTCCCTCTAGGCCTAATTTATTAAGCTATTTTTTGTCACAGTGCTATAATGCTAATAGGCTGAATAACTACATTGTGGTATAAAGAGGAGAAGGAGGTAAAAGGGGGTATTATATACAAATAGTAGGGGCAGCCGCCAAGGCGCTAGTGGTGGGCCAGCTAACAGTAGGAAACAGTATAAGACAGTACGCGTTAGGACTATGCCGTGATAGTACTCCCCTCCCTAGAAGGTTTGGTCCCTAAACCAAACAAGTAACCTATTTTTGCTGCAAAGATATTACTTCTGCTCACCGCCCTTAACCGAGCTAATAGCGATTTTCCATACTGGGCATAGAAAATCTTAATTGGTTAGCTTAACAAATAAAATTAGCAGAACTCCATACCGCTACTATATGGCGCTTTTTAGCAAAAAACTAACTAATTAGATAACTTTAACCGGCGGTTAAAGTTCCATAAGATCTTAACCACCATAAATTACCTTTATGGTTGGCCACGGCCTTGGCGTGGCTCTCCCTTATCTTATACCCAGTCTGGGGGTCCTGGCTTCTTAGGGTGTTGTTTATAGAACCTTAGTAATGCGCGCTCGCACCCTTTTAGGGATTTCTTGGGTTCCCAGGTTTTCTCATTATAGTATTTCTATTTAATATAGTATGTTAAGCCATGCTTGTCCATTTGTTTATTATGTATATTAAGAATCTTTTTAAATTCCCACTTATCTGTAATATTGCCGTTGTTATCCCTTTCGGCTATCCTGCCTATAATATTACAACGTTCCTCTTTATTAATGCGTGCTTAACTAGAGATCTCTTTAGGGAACTAGAGGCGGACTTTTAAAGTATAGAAAGACTTATTAACACAGATATAGTCTGGGAGGTTAACTACAACTACTCCTCTATAGGTAGCTAGGACGGGCTAGAGTCCGTCCTAGTTATTATCCTACTTCCTCTTGGGCCAGTTGGTCTTTATATTTTTAAGGCTAACTATAACCATATTATCCTTTTTAAATATTATACCTTTGTCTCGTTTTATATTAGCGTTGTCTTTATATTGTCGCTGGGAGATACGAGCTAGGGCTTTAAGCTGGGTTAAAATGCGCTCGAAGCGGTTAGTAATAATATTAGCTTATAGGTACTCCTTCTTTATATATATAGATAGGGCTGATAGCTAGGGGCCTGCTGGTTTGATGCCTAGATATAGGTTATAGCTATAGTTGGCAAAGAATGGTAAGATTCCTGTGGTCTCATTAACCTGGTTATTTGTGGCAAACTTAGTAAGGGGGAGCCAATCTACCTAGTCATCTTAGGTAAAGCTTATAAAGGCATATAGGTACTTATTTATTGCTACATTAACAATCTCGGTTTAACTATCCGTTTTAGGGTGCTATGCGGAGCTGGGGCTTAGGGTTACCTTTAGGCGCTAGTTTAGGCGACGCCAGAAGTTAAAAACAAATAAAGAGCCTCTATTAGAAACAATGGTATTTGGAGCGCCGTATAACTTATAGATAGTGTAGATAAATGCTTTAACAAGCTCCTCAGTATCTAGGCTAGTAATAGGAATAAAGTGTCTTATCTTCGTCAGGCGGTTAACAACGATAAAGATATATCTATATATTTTGCCGTTATAAAGGCACTTAGGCAGGTTAACAATATGGTTAATAGAGATATTGGTTTATGGGCAGACTGGTAGTTTTAGTGGTTTTAGGAAACCGGACGGTGCTAAGCGTGGGGTCTTTATATAGAAGCAAAGAATGCAGTCTTTTACAAAGGTAGCCGTAAACTATAAAATACCTAGCCACTAATACGTTTAATTAAGGAGGTCTAGTATCTTAACGCGGCCTAGGTGACCCGCAGGGCCTAAACTATGCGTATGGTGTATAACTTCTAGTTGGAGTTTATGTAAATTAGGGACAAATACTCAATTCCTATAGTAGATTAGGCCGTTAACAATCAAACATTTGGATTTATTATAGCGGAGCAGCTTCCTAATCTGCTTGGGCTAATGGCGTGCTTTACGGTCTTCCCGTTTATGTAGTGCAGCTAATATATTCCTAGCGAGTTCGTTCTCTTTATAGGCATTCTTAATAAGCTCCTTAAGGGTTTTTTTCTTAGGCTCCGGGTCCATTACTATAATAAAGTCTTTAATACTCTGGTCTTGGGATTCGCTCAGTAGTTCTTCTAGGATGGTAGGGTCGACTTTCTTTGGTGGTAAGATAACGCGGTCTTGGTATCGTAGATGTTCGTCATTAGCATTGGCAGGTACAACGCCTAGGAGGCGGCTAAGAGCGTCTGGGATTATGGCTTTAGTGCTGGGCCTATAGGTAATAACAAAGTTAAATTAGGAAAGGAACTTAGCCCAGCGGACTTGGCACTGGTTTAGTTATTTCGTTGTTATAAAGGTCTAGAGGTTCTTATAGTCCGTAATAATTTCAAACGGCTGCTTAGTTCCTTATAGTTTAGGACACTATTCTTCTAGTGCCTTAACGATTGCCAGGAGCTCCTTATTGTATATTTCATAGTTGCATTTAGGGGCTAAGTGCTTAGCAGAGAAGAATGCGACTAGCTTAAGCTTGTTACTTTTGTTGGCTTAATAGAGCACTTTACCTAAAGCCCAGTTCGAGGCGTCTGTCTCTACTACAATCTTCTTCGTGTAGTCGTAATACGCTAGGACCGGTGCTTTAGTAAACGCTGTTTTTAGGTTTATCTTAAGGAAGTCATGGAAATAAGGGGGTAGCGCTTTACGGGCTTCCTCCATCGTATAGTCACCTTCTATTAGCTAGCGGAAAGACCTTTCTAACAGGTTCAGTACTTCTATTAGGCCTATAGGTAGCTCCTTAAGCAGCTATCAGTGTTCTTCTTATTTAACTAGTTCTACTAGCTCCGCCATATGGATTCTCATTACCATTACGCCTTTTTATTTACAGAACTGGGTAAAATTAACGGCACAAGTGCATTTAATGTCGTCTAGGTTAGGGCGTGTCTGGTTCTCCAGTGCTACGGCTAGGCTGGCACGGCTCGGTTGGCCCAGGGGGGCGGAAACGAGGCGGCGGCCTTACACGGTACGCGCGGGAGACGGGTATAAGGTTAGGCGTTACGGGGGGGAGGTCTCAATTGCTCTAGTTTTAGTCTTAGCTATAACGCCCTTAGCTATTATACATGCGGTTATATATGCGTACAGTAAATAACTTAAAGTTAGGTGTCTTATTAGCTGACCTAGGTTAAGCAGGTATATGCGGGGGACTTATAGTTCTGGCGGTGTTTGTTTTTTTAGAAATAGGGCGGTAGTCCAGTCTTCCAGAATCTCTGTTTTATTTACTGCGTATATTAGCTTACTAGTATTAGGCACCTCTTCTACTGTCAGCTGATGGTATCTAAGCGTTGGCCGTGCAATACGTCCGCGTAATGCTACTTAGTCACAGTTAGGAATATACTATAGGAGACAGTTATAGGCATAGTAATTAGAGTTAAACTTAAGCTCTAAAGTAGGGAAGTCTAGTTTTAGGTTATACTTTTTAAGCTAGGGTATTCTAAGAATTACTAGTATTAAAGGTAATAACTTTATAACGTAGAAGAGTATGGATTCTGTATAGTAGCCAATTATTATTCTTACTGTAAAGTAGTGGGTAATAAAGCTAGATGGGAGTCCATTAGCAAAGCGGAGTGGTTTTAGGACTAGGAGTCTTTTTATTATAATATTATGCTTTTTTATAAGCGAGTCTTCGTCTGCAAACGCTAGTGCTATACTACCACTGTTAATGAGGCTTACTATTTCAATAAAAACTTATAGGAGTAGGTTGTGTAGTAAGGAGAGGTAGATCTGAATAAGGATGGTATTCCTATTATTATTTACTATTTTAAGGTTAAGTAGCAGCTAACTTAGAATAAGATCTAACTAATCTAGTAGTATAGATCTAATCCTTTTGTTCTCCTCCCTATATAGTTCTAACCCTTAGAGGCGACTTAGTCCAAGGGTTAGTCTTTTAATAACTGGATTATAGGGCTTGGCTAGTGGCTGTGGTCTTAGCTGGTATATCCTAACGTATTAGTCTCCGACGGTATATATATGCTAGGGGGTACTTCGCTGAGGACATAGCCGGTCTCACGGTTAGTAGCGGCATAGAGCACTTATCCGTAGTTTATATACAGGACCATCGGCTGGGGCTATATTAGGGAAGGGAATTGCGGGGGCGGGTCTCTATATCCAAACCCATATCCCTATCTGTGGTTATTATTTCGGTTACTAATCCCTCTGCTAAAGAATCCACCGCGGCTAGAAAGGGGTTAGCGCGGTAGTATTAGAAGGGGATTTAGGTTTATTTTAGGGTTATAAGCATCTTTCTAGTGGCCAGGTTAACCACATGCTAGACAGAGTCTGTTATCTATATAATATCTTCAGACGTTATTAGGGAGGCTACTACTACTACCACCGAATTTAACGGCGTTAAGGTCTATTAGGTCATTCTATGGTACTAATGCTAAGGTATTGTTATTAGGTAGTGTAGGTTAATAGCCGCTAGCGGTACTTAGCTTAGCGGTATTTAGCTTAGTATAGTAGGCGTGGTTTTATAGGTTATAAGCAAATATGTCTATTTGCTTACTCCAGCCCTTATAGTCAGCATCGTTAATTTTGCGGCTAAGGGTAAGGGCTAAGTCCTTTATCTTAGACGAAATATTCTTCCTAAGCAGATCCACCTTTTATTCCTTAGTCTTGTTTGCTTTTATTATTAACTTGTTAAGCTCTGCTTTCCAGGACTAGTAATTATACTTACCTTAGTTTAAGGTGTCTAATTTATTCTTAGCCGCTTAGGTTATATCTATGGTCTTATAATGCTTCTTTATATACACAAACATAGACTCTTGGTTAGAGAAGGCCTATTTGCTTAGGTTGTTTGGGTGTATATATAGCATATTAAGGCCATGCTTAATATAGTTATAAGCCTTATCTATCAGCATGTCTGACATATAGAGGACTTCGTCCATTAGGGTCTTAAAGCACTTTACATCTCTATAGAAAACGCCTTAGATCTTTATTTCCTATATTTTAAATTTTTCTTGCTTTTTAGTTAGCGATCCCTTGCCATTAAATAGGGTAGGGTCTTTTGCTTTACGCTTTTTTCTATAGGGCTTAGCTAGGGGAAGAGAGCCAGTAGCGGTGTTCTTATCGGTAATAGTTTGGGTAAGTGTAGTAATCTAAGAGCTTAGGCTTTGTATAGTCTTAGTATATACCGAAGCTTGCTGTTTATATTGCTTTATACGTAGTTTAAGTGTTTTAAGGGAGTTAATTCTGTGTTAAGCTTCTTTAAGTTAGGACTTTACAGTCCGGCCTTTATTATAGACTGTTTGGAGACCGCTCTCAACGCTAGTTAAAAGGGTTGTATATATAGAGAGGTGCTGAAATGTTCCTGCCATATTAAGGTCCTTAGGGTACTCTAGACCACTCCTAATTGCCTAGGCAATGTTAGTGTAGGAGGTATTAAAGAGGCGGGTAAGTGCTTCGCGTATATTCACTAACGGGGTATTCTGGTTACCCATTTTAGGGGATTTAGGCAGGGTAATTAAAATCTATAAGGCTGGCTATAATGCTGAAATTGTTTAGGACAATATTAAAATTATTTAGAACTATACTAAGATTGTCTAGGACTGTGGTATGGTGTTATCGGTCGCGCCAGGTCGCGATTATACTGGGAAAATAGAGACAGTGGACTAGGGAGAATAAAGATCGCGATGGGGCGCAAGAGGAGATACCACAAACTATTACAGTGCTATAATGCTAATAGGCTAAATAACTACATTGTGGTATAAAGAGGAGAAGGAGGTAAAAGGGGGTATCGTATACAAATAGTAGGGGCAGCCGCCAAGGCGCTAGTGGTGGGCCAGCCAACA
>Ga0307507_10005412_pt1 | contig 21024 bp, 4 predicted proteins | sample 7_EM_MG_FD_207223 | JGI IMG/M metagenome (GOLD analysis project Ga0307507, IMG submission 207223) | Populus trichocarpa ectomycorrhiza microbial communities from riparian zone in the Pacific Northwest, United States - 7_EM | ecosystem: Host-associated > Plants > Roots > Unclassified | place... | reverse complement strand
GCGGTGGGAGGGGTACGGCTGCTACGACTTAGGGTCGTCGGGCGCGATAACGAGACAACGAATTGGAATCGGGCAAATCGGGCAACGTAGTCTTCTTCGCCAGGTTTGATTTGGTAATTCTGGCCATTAGGAATAGCTTAGGGAGCTGTGGAAGTTGAGACAATTTGGCTCAAAGTAGGTGTATATAGGCCTAAATACCCCGCGCGGGACTAACAAAAATCCGAACCGTGTACCAGACCTTCTAACGAAGGTCTTGCCAATTAATTTATAAATTTAGGTATTATTTTTAAATTCCTTTAAGGGTCTAAGGCTCTACTATTAGCTCCCTTTAGTTTTATAGACCTCTACTTTTCTTAAATATTAGCTATTAAATCCTAACTATACTTAATCCTCCTTAGGCCAATACTTAATTCTTTTTTTATTTTTAATATACTATAGATATATATTTTTTAGGCACTCCTACTACTATTATCTATTTAGGCATTTTTCTATAGGAAATCTTTTTAGTTAAAATATTAAGTTGCCTAACTTCTAAACTTCTACTAGGTACTATCTATATATATACTTAGCATTTCTAAATTGCTTTTTGTCTATTATCTAATATATCCTCATTAGATACTTATAATATTTATTCTTTAATGCTCTATACGTATTATATATATTATCTATAACAATATATAATATACTAGGTGCTTTAGGTTAACTCTTAGCTTATCTTTGTCCTTAAGTTTAAACCTCTCTTATATTAACTTAAACGCTACTATTTTATTTACTAGTACTAATATTTATATTATCTCTCTCTAGTCTATAGCCTATTTCTCTAGGTTCTTTAATATTATAATTAATACTCCTTTAATATAGCTTAATCTAATATAGCTTTTTTATCTAGCTATATACAAAAATCTTCCTACTTATTGCTTTTTTGTTATCTATACTATCTGCAGTATAGCTTTATAAGCGTATATAATCTATCTATAAGGAAGTATCTCTTTATTACTATATTATTATAAACCTTTATATATTATTTTACAACCCTAATTAGAATTCTTAGATCCTTTTCTTATTCTAATTTATCTAACTACTTAGCTCTTAGCATTCCTACCCTTAGCCTATTTATAACTTTCTATATAGGTACTCTATCCCTTATATATCCTAGTATAGCTAATCTCTAATTTAGCTTTTATTCTTACTATACAATAATTTATTGCCTAAACTTATCTATACTTTCTTACTTTTTATGTCTTATAGTTAGATCCTCAAAGTCCTCTTACTTCTTAATTACTATATTAACTTTTTAACCTTTAGGCTAAACACCGCGTTTACCTAGAATTACTATAGACCTTATTTATTCTTTAAAATCTTAGTTCCCTAGAAATCTTTATTCTATACTTATTAATTTATCTTTAAATTAAGCTGCTACCCTTTTCTATTAGTTTTTGTCTATTATAGGTTCCTAGGTCTATATTCTTATCTATTTTTTTTTAAGTTTTAAATCTCTCTTATCTCTTTCCTGAAAATCTTAAGCCTATAGCCTTTTACCTTTATTAAGTGGTAAGCTAGTACTAGTAGTTATCTACTTACTTAACCTTCTTTAGATATTACTCCTTTTGTTATATAAAGTAATAGATACTATATTTAATAGTGTTATAATACCCATTACTAAACCGCGTTCTATAGTGGTTTTAGTCCCTACTTCTATTGCATACTTAAGATTTAAGTGCTTTTAGTTAGCCCCCTTTTCTTTCCTATTACTATTAATTAATAAATACTCTAACTTTATTATTATTTCCGCTAATTATTATCCGTATATTACTATAATATCTTAATCTAGCTTATAGAGTTAATCCTATTCTTTATCTAACTTTTTAGTTCCTTTAAGTTTTTATAACTCTAGCTCTTATAGCCAATAGTCTATACTATATTTAGCGTCTTTATAAATTTAGTATACGTTATTATAATAAAACGTAAAGTGCTTAATTAAACACTCCTTAGTCCCGCGTAATATACTTATATTTATATTATTATACTTTAATAACCTAGTACTCTTTCCTATATAATTACTCTAAGTACCTCTATAGTCTTTAGTAAAATAACCCTGTTTTTTATAATTTATATAGGCTCTCTTTTTAAACTATTCTTCTTATTATAGAGTCCGCCTAAATATCTTTTACTACTAAAATCCCTAGTTTAGTCTCTACTCCTTAGTCCTATAATTACTTAATCCCTAACCTTTAAGTTTTTATAGTTTCTTATTTTATCTTTTAAATTCTTTAATACCGCTTAGGTCTATTATTAGCTCTAGTCCACCATTCTATAGTTTTTAACTTTATATCTATTATTATATATTCTACGTTTTATATAACTATAGAACTCTATCCTAGCCCTTTTTAGCCTATTCCCTTTAGTAGATCCTATTATTAATCTTAATTGCCTAATTAATTAGTTTTTTAAGGGTATCCGCATTTCCATTAGAATAATTATATCTTAGACTTTTACTTTAAGTCCCTATTTATACTATACTATAAGCGCTTTATTATTCTATTTAACCTATATAGCTAGCGTTTAAAACTGCGTTATATATGTTAGCAACTCAGTCAATCGAGGCATAAGCACGGTAAGGGGGACGCGCAAGCCTATACGATTGGATTGTCTATAAACGAGGATCCAAAGCTAGAGAAAGGAAAGGGGAAGAACAGAAGCATCGCTTGAAGTTATATACAATTCTCTAGTTACGTAATGGCAACTTGCCGTTATATAATGGCAAGTTGCGGCAATCTGACGGCAATTTGCCAGTGCCGTAACATTACCCCCCCCCCCCCCCTCTTTCCAAAAAAGCCTGCCCTTAGGCTTTGTATATCCGTATTACCCCCGCGGGGCATTCTTATCTTTATGCTCTTCTGGTAATTTATCGTCTTTGCTATGCTAGCACTCCATCCACTTATCTAAGTACTTTAGCGGTCTAGGTTTGTTAGGGTAACGGCTATAGAACTCTTATAACTTGTAGGGGCTACCTATAAAATTCCATATAGGGTACTAGGTAGGGTCCGGATTATATCCTTTCCAACTTACGCGGTACTTTAGTGTTCCTTATATAAGTTTATAGGCCAGTATTTCTTTAATTTCCCATTTATTATTGCTATTAACTTAAATTGGCAAGGGTGGTTTATTCTTTTGTCCTAGCAATAGGTTATTTATAGCTTTCCGTAGCTTATCCGGTAAAAAAATAATATAGACCTTAATTAAATCTGGGAGCTTTACCTTATATAAGTTGCCTCTCTTCTTAAGGACCTTATATAGTCCTACTATCTAATAGTCTAGCTTATAGCTAGGCCGTTCTATTTTTTAGTTCTTTATTATAACCTAGATCTTATTACCTACAGTAAAATCAGGCTTTTGTCTATACTTATTTGCCTACTATTATATTAATTTTTAGGCCTTTTCTAGATTTGTACGGGCTACTGTCTAGGCTTCCTTATAAGATAGTTTTTTACGTATGGTCTGGGGTCCTTCTATTATTTTCTAGTCAAAGCTTATACAGGGTAAGTAGCCCATTCCTAGCTAAATAGGTGCAAACCCTGTAGAATTATAGGGTAGAGTTGCCTAAGTATAGTCTATTAGGGGTAGCAGTTTAGCCTAGTTATCTTAGAAGTAGTTAATAAAGGGCCGAAGTCTTTAGTCTAAGTATTAATTTACAATCTCCGTCTAACCGTCTATTTGGGGGTGGTATGCTATAAAAAGCTTTAGCTTAATACCTAAAATCCGGGTGAACCTATTCTAGAAAGCTAATATAAATTACGGCCTATAATTAGATATAATAGTATCTAGTAGTCCATAAATTTAGTAGACGTAGTAAATATATAGTTAGGCCGCCTTTTTAGCATTAATATTCTTATAATAGGGGATTGAGAATAGGCGCTTGCTAAAGTGGTTAACTATAACTATAGCTATATTGTATCCGTTACGGTCTATAGGTAGCTTGTAAAAGTCTACAAAGATATACTGCTAGGGGCGCTCTAGTATTAGGAGTGGTTTTAGCAGTCCTAGGGTCTTATCTCGTAGAATTATAGACCTATAGCAGTTATTACAGTTCCGTATATAGCGATTAATATCTATAGCTATTCTAGGCCAGTAATAATAGTGGCTAATAATCTTACGGGTCTTATTTTTTCTAGGGTAGGCCGTAGAGATCTAAGTATGCGCTTTAGTAATAAGCTAAGTCCATAAGTTTTATTCTTCTGCTACTACTAGCTGTACCTAGTGCTTAAGCAATCCATTTTTAAGGGACTATAGGCTATTAACATTCTTTATCTTTTTATAGCATTCCTATAGAGAGGGGGCTGTACGGTTTACCTATAGTAGTTTATTAATAAGGTTAAGTTCCGTGGAGTTAATAGGATATATCTTAGTGTCTAAAGAGTCTATGTTTAGTTCTGCCTATATCTAGGGGTTAAGATGCTCTAGTTGTAGTAGTATCTAAGTCTGTAATAAGATCTTCGCGGCTATCTGGTTATCTATATCCTATTTATACCTTATAAGAGCATCCGCACGGTTAGTAGCGCTTAGCCTATATATAATTTGGAAGTGGAACTAAGATAGGGTATCCGCCTAGCGTACCTGCTAGGCCGTAAGGGCTTTAGTTATTATAAAGTATTCTAAGGCCTTATAGTCTAAAACTATCTAAATAGGTTTAGGGGTCCCTTTTAGCTATACACGCCAGTGCTAAAGGCTAAAAACAATAGCTAGTATCTCTTTGTTATGGATATAGTAGTTTAGCTTAGTGTCTATTATAGTCTTTAAATAGTATACAATGGGGTACTATTCTCTATCTAGCTGTTTCTAAGAATAGACGGCAGCTATTACACTATCTAAACTATCCGTTTTTAATATTAAGGGCCGTTTTGGGTAGAAATAGGCTAGTAGCGGAGTAGAGACCAGCCGCTTTTTAAGTTTATTAAAGGCCTTTTTATATGCAGCATTAAAATAAAAAGGTTAGTTCTTTTTAGTAAGGCAGTTAAGAGGCTCAGTAGTCTTGCTATAGTCTTTAATAAAGCGTTAGTAGAAGTTACAGAAACCTAGGAATGACTATACCCCCTTTACAGTCCTTGGGGGTTCCCACTAACTAATTACGGCCGTTTTTTCTAGGTCCGCCTCGATTTTATCTATACTAATAATAAACCCTAGGTACTTAGTGCGCTTAACACTAAATTCTAACTTCCTAATATTGGCCTGGAGACCCGCTTTATGGAGCTATTATAGGACTTTATAGATATATTCCTTATGTTCTAGTTCATCCTTAAAGTAAATTATAATATCGTCTAGGTAGGCTGTGTAGAAGTTATTAAGGTAGTTAAAGAGTACGTTATTTATATACTGCTAGTATGTAGCTAGCCCATTAGTCAGTTTAAAAGGTAGTACTTTATACTTATATAATCTGTAGTAGGTCTAAAATATAGTAAGATCCTTAGATCTAGGGTTTATTTTAATTTAGTAAAAGGCCTAGTAGATATTAAGCTTTGTAAAGATCTTAGCCTTACTTATATGGGCTAGGGTTTCTTTAAGCAAGGGTAGTGGATATTAGTCCTTACGGGTTATATAGTTTAGTTTATAAAAGTTAATATAGAAACAGAGTCCACTGTTAGGCTTTTTTATAAAGAGAATGGGTAAGGTAAAGGGGACTTAGCTAGGCTTAATAAAGCCCTTATTAAGTTTGTTAATAAGATACTGCTTAGCGGCCTATAGCTTATAGGTAGATTGCTAGCGTAGGGGGCTATAGCTAAGGGTGTTTTCTTTATCTGGCTTAATTTTAATCTTATAGTTGTATAGTTGGTAAGGTGGAAGCATATTAGATGCTGCCTTAAAGAATACGTCCTTAAATTCCTAGTATTAGTAGGGTAGTTTCTGTTTTACTAGCTCCTTATCTATAAGCTTACTTTCCTATTTACTAAGTTTACTTTCCTTCTCCGTAATTATTTAATGAATTTTATATAAGCTGGTTGTAAAGGTAATAGTATTAGGTTAGACCAAGTTCTGGTAGAATCCTACGGCACTAATATAGCAGATATTAACTGGTGGAAGGTCTGTATGTTTCTTTATAGGCCTTTATTAGCTTATATTTTACAGTATAAGGTTTATAGTCTTCCTTAGCTTATATTCTATTTTTTTTTATAGGCTGTCCTTCCGGTCTATTAGTTTGATATAACGTCTAGTATTCCTAGCCTTCCTTTTTTAATGCGTAGGGCCTAAGTTCTCTATTAGGAGCCTAGCTAAACCACTACTAATTTCCTAGGTACCTAGCGCGGGTAGCATAGCGTAGGTAGTTTAGGGGCGGCGTAGTATGCAGATCCGTTGCGGATTAAGCTGTATATCTTTCTTAAAGGCCTAGTCCCTACGCATAGCATTAGCTGGGTAAATAGTATTAATCTAGGGCTATATAAGGTTTTCTATTGTTATACTAATTTCTCTTATAAAGGAAGGGGTTAGGGGTAGAGTTTTAGGCCAGATAAGCCGTCTACTCTATATGTTGAGCTGTATGCCTAAATAGGCTAGCTATTTTCTTCCTAATATTATATTATGGCTTCCTAGGTCCATAATAAGGAAGGGGATGTTATACTGCCTTTATCCGTCTACGCGAAGGTAAATCCGCAAGATAGTTATAATAGGTGGCCTTATTTATCCGTTGTACCCATAAATAGGAATTAGTTTAGGTAGTTCTTTAAGGGATGCATCTAAAATTTTAGCTAGCTTTATAGCGCACTAGGTGTCTATTAGGGTAAAAGCATTTACTTTAGAGTTAGCTAAAGTAGAGGTTAAAACTTAATATCTATTATAAAATAAAGTATAAGGGATAGTATAGCTTTTTTTACTAACTAGCTGACCTAGATTAATATAAGACATATTAATCCCTTTTAACCCTAGAGAGGAGTCTTTCTCTAAGGTTCCTCTTTTTCTAATTCCGTACTATCCTCCTAGATTAATAGAACTTTGTCCGTTTTTTTCTTTATTAGGTAGTCCCTTGTAAAATGGTCCTTTTGGCCGTATAAGAAGCAAGCTCCTTAATTACTAAGGGCTTATTTATAGGGATTGCTATATATAGGCCGAGTATTTATTAGGCCTGCGGCAGAACTAGCTACGCGGCTAGCTGCTAAATTAACGGCGGGCTATATAGCTGGCATTATAGGGGTTACCAATCGTGCTAGGGCATTACGGGCCGTTTTTATAGTGCTTGTAGTCCGGTTTAAAGAGTTTCTAGCTTTATACCGCTTAGCTTATGCCTTAATTTAATAAAGGCCTTAATTAATAGCTAGGCAGTAGTCTATAAGTACTTTTAGCGTCTATATAGTAGTAAAAACTGGTAGTATAGCGCGCTATAGGTCTAGGGTAAGCTTGTTAAAGAGGTCTGGCATTAGGTCTTTATAGGAAATTTAGGCTTAGCTGGCTAGGTGCAGAAAGCGGGTCTAGAAGGCCGAAAAGGTCTCCGTCGTTTTTATATTAAGGGCTTTATAATTAAGGCGGGCGTTCTATATCTTAAAGGGGTCCTTATAAACAGAAGACAGGTAGTTAATTATCTCTTTTTTAAAGAGGAAGGGGTTTGCTAAGTCCTAGGCGTATCGCGGACATAGATGCGTCTATGTGTCCCTACTAGTATAGCCAAAGATATAGGCCATTTTAGCTTAAGTAGTAGGGAAGTGGTCCGTATTAACTTTAAGCTTATCTTATAGTTAAAGCTTCTAGTTATTAAATATAGGGTCAGTTCTATCTGTAAGTAGTAGGGGGTCCATAACCTTTGCGGGCCGCGATAAGGCTAATGCTGTGTGTTGGGCTAGGGCCTTAAGGACTATAGCAAGTCTTTAGGTGTCCGATAACTCCTTAGAAGGTATAGGGGTGTCTCTAGTTTTAAGCAGCTCTTAGAGTTGTTTAATTTTGGCGTTGGCTGCCATAAGCTCTACTTAGGGGTTTAAGTTAGTTACTGTTTTACCATCTAAGGTAGTAGAGGGTCCTGCAGCTGCTTTACTAGCTGCTGTATTTCTTAGCATGGTAGTAGGGGTATTAGGTAATTTCTGGTGTTTATTTATTTTTAGGGATCCTGGTCCGTACGTATCCCATTCTTAGGGTTCGCGTTCTATTTATATTCTTTTAGTTCTATTCTGTCCTTATAGTTCTGGTAATGTCCTTAGGGGCCTATTCTAGGTTCCTATCCTATTCGTAGTCCGTAGATATATTTAGTTTCCTTCTTAGGAAGAAAGAGTGGTAACAAGCTTTAGATAATGTTAGCGACTTAGTTAATTAAGGCATAAGTACGGTAAGGGAGACGCGCAAGCCTATATGATTGGATTGTCTATAAACGAGGATCTAAAGCTAGAGAAAGGAAAGGGGAGAAACGGAAGCATTGCTTGAAGTTATATACAATTCTCTAGTCACGTGACGGCAATTTGCTAGTGCCGTAACAATATACTCTATTACTAAAGTATATTATACTAGCTTTTATAGCTTTTATTCCGCTATTATTATTACTTTTAAATCTTTAAATATTTATATAAGTTAGTTTATAAACCCTTACTAACTTAAAAATATATACTTAACCTCTTAGTTGGTAGTTATATCTCTATATTCCTATATCTTAGTAAGATAAGGTTTAAATTATTTAAGTGCCCTACCTATTAGGAATAGTCCCATATAGGCTACTTAATCTATTAGTATAGTAAGCTTTATACCCTCTTATATTACCTTAAAGCGCATCTATATAAGAAACTCCTTAAGCTTTAACTTCTTACCTAAGACATATTTAACTAATGGTAACTTAACCTTTACTGCTCTAATTCTATTAATTCTATTTTTAAGTATTTAATTATTATCTGTTAACTAATTAACTATTTTCTATAACTATTTAACCATAACTAGTTGCAAATTAGTATCCCTTATACTAGTATCCCTACTAGTACTTTTAACCTATTCCACTACCGAGCGCATTACACCACCGAGCGCATCGCTTCAAAGAACACTAAAAGCCTAAATTTTAATCGTAAATATCTCAACCACTACTAAATAATATTTTCTAAAAATTTAAATATAAGCTTTTATATATATATTTTAGTGTATATTATAATATTAGAGTATATAACTTAATAGTTATTATAATATAGAGTTTAGGGGCTAAAAATAGAGATGTTTCTAAATATCTCAACAACCACTAAGCTATATACTTTTATATTATAATAGGCACTAAAATAGGTATATAAAAGCTCATATTTAAATTTTTAGAAAATATTATTAAATAGTAGTTGAGATACTTAAGATTAAAATTTAGGCTTTTTGGTGATACGCTCGGTGGTGAAACACGTTAGTGGTATATTATTTAACTTTATTAATACTATAACCTTAGTAGTAAATATATAATAAAGCCTTATAGGAAATACTACGGTAGACTTATTATTGGGCTAGGTTTATAGGTAAATAAGAAGTTAATAATATAATAATAACTAGTAGAGTGGTTGCCTAATAGATTAACTTTAATTATATTCTAAGATTTACTATAAAAAGAACTATCTAGGTAGGGACTGTGGTCCTTTAAATATATATACTGCGCCTAATAAATACTAAGTATGTAATGTTCCTTAGATCCTATAGATCCCACGTTTTAAAATAGTAATATAATCTATTATATAACTTAGTTACCCCTTGTCTTATAGTTTAACTAATTCCAGCGCCTCTTGCGCTTCCACCACTAGTCTGTTTATATCCTCTCTTAATACCTATACTACTGATAATATAAGGTCCGTAATAGTAATAACGGTAGAGTTAGATATAGAAGCGGAAAATGCTAAGTTCTAGCCCTAAGTTGCGGGCTAGGACGCCCTAAGAATAGAGGGATCTATATATTGGCCTACTCAGTAGATAACTTAGTAAAGATAAATAGATAGATATAGATAGTTTTACCTATAATAGGAACTACTACTAAAAATAATATAAAAGCCGTTCTATAATCAATTGCGGAGCTACTAATAAATTTATAGATACCTAATTTGTGCGTATTTATAACCTACCTACCTTACCCCTTACTAAAGCCCGCGCTCTATAACTTGCTAATAATAGTTATACCGCATAGAAGATTACCTATATAGTATAACTCTATCTGGATATAAACGGGCACTAGGAAGAGCTCTAGGCCTATATTATACCACTTACTAACTACCCTATTATCCTTAGAATAAACTAGCTTAAATAATATAACCTAGCCATTAACTAGAAAAAGAGAGAAGTAACCTTTAACTCTAAATACTGTAGAAAGACTTATCTAGGGCATAGCCCAGCCGCCTCTATTTATTCCCTAGGATATTAACCTAAGAAACCCCTTATTACCCTACCTATAATTAACTACCACTATATAAGTACTGTGGCCTTTTACCGCATAGCACGTAGGAAAGGCTAAACTATTGCTATAGCTTCCTAATTACAACTATATAAGCTTAATAAAGAATAGAAGTACGTCCTCTATAGTAATAGGATATATATAGTTAACCTTCTGGAAGATAATACCTCTATAAAACTCTACGGACTTTTATTATTAGACTTTAAGAAATTTATAAAGCTTAAAAAATGATTTACTAATAAGGAACTCCGTAAGCTCCTCCCTAAGAAGTACTATAACTTTATTAATATATGCTTACAAAAGGGCGCAGATATACTTCCCGTATATTAACCTAATAACTATACCATTAATTTAACAAGTTTCCACAAAGTTTATAAACTAGTGGAAATCTTAACAGTCCAGCTATATACTATTCCAGAATTATTCTACGTTATTATATTATACAATATGCGGATCTTAGGTCTAACCCTTTAGGAAAATCTACAGCTATGGCCATGTAGTAATCTGCTCTTTATTAAATTAATTAAGCGCAATCTAGTTTAGTAATTGGTCTTTAATCTGTTCTAGACTGCCAGAGGCCTTAGCCAGTCAGTCTATATTCTTTTTCCATTTATTATATAAATACCTCTCTAAGTCTTCTATACCTCCTTAGGTAGGTACTAGGTAGCCCCTAAGAAGCCCTTAGCCCTGGCCAGGTTATAAAAGAACTTATCTGGCTTAGATTAAACCCTACCAGATCTAAATTTGCCCTTAAAGGGTTTTAATATATTTATTAGTAGCTTCCTCCTATATGGCTTCCAAGAGCCTTATGACAGCTTCCCAATATCCATTTTAAAGGATATTGGTATAGGGCTCTTAACTTTCCAAACTTAGGCCTAGGGAAGCTCCGGCTATAGAGGTAGTATTAGTACTAGTGACTGGCGCGGGTTTCCTAATAAGCCTTAGGTCTTAAGTTAGTATTTAGGTTAGATTACCTAAAGGGGTAGGCCCGCTTAGCTCGTAAGCAGTCTATACGCCGCCACTATACCAATTATAGGCCGATGGTCTTCTAGGAGGGTTCTGGTTAGGTCCCTAGTTAGACATATCAGTGAATTCCTCTGGCATTTCTGGCTTAGGAGAAGATCTTAAAGTTGCCTCTGGCGCTTACTCTTCTAATTGGCCTAGGTAAAACCAGAGGGATTCCAGTTATTTTCTGGCGGTATTGCGTCTATTATAGAGGGTGTCTGCGTTTTCCTTAGTGGTGACCGTAGGTATGCGAGAGTCTTTAAGCTCCTAGTGCATCTGGGTATTAGGGCTCATTCGGCCGTCTTACCTAGAAGTTTGTATTGTCGCAATCTCTTACTATTAGAGGGGCCTTCCTACCTTAATGCGACGGCTTTCCATAAGGTATTCGTGGAGTTTCCATTTAGGTTATCACGAGATTTCAAGGGAGGATAATAGGTGTAAACAAAAGATATAAACAAATAATCTGGTCCTTAAAGCCAGCTACCCTTCCAAATAGAGTAGGAAGGATTCAAATGTAAGGGGACTTTGTAGATAGGGGACTATAAGGCACAATTGTGGAACAGGATAGATTAGTAAGAGAGACGAATCCTTAAGGAGGTAAGGCCTCTAGGATCGTGGAGACTATATACTACGGGCATATGCCTCCATCACGTGACCGGCGACCATCTAAGGGGCGTCCAAAGGTTATCCTAAGGGCAGCCCGAGGTAACCGCAATAATATCCCTTATAGTATTATAGAACCCCACCATAGGGGCCTCTATAGGAGAGCTCTGTGCTTTTACGCACACCTTATATATAGCTTATATTAGCTACGCGTAGGTATATTACCTCCTTACGCCCTTGACCCTTATAATCGATCGCGTAACATCTTATAGACTTCTCGAATATATACGCTCTGCAGCTACTTCCCCTGTCTTATAATATATACCTAGTACACCTTCTCCTCCCCTTTCTTTAAAACAACACCTATAAAAGGCTCTAGAGAGCCCAACCTAGGCCTATTAAGGGCTAGAAGAAGAAGAAAAAAGAAAACAAGTTAAATAGCTAGAGAACTATACATGGAGTATACTAGTAGGAGAAAATCCCTTTATATAAGGAAAAGAAAAGGCAAATAATGTTCTAAAAGGACTAGTAAAAGAAGTAAGAGCTCTCTATAAGGAGGTAGCCCCTACTAAAGAAATTTACACAAAGAGGCTAAAGAGGGATCTCCCTTCTTTGTCCTCTTTTCCCTCCTTATTATTACCATCTCCTACTACTTCTCCTTTTAGTAGAAGTTCTACTTCTACTAAAAGTAAGAAAAAGTAGCTATAAAAAAGGAAGTTAGTCCTAATTATAGACCAAAAGGACTAACCTTTAAATACCTTCTCTATATAAAACAAAGTCAATTAACTATTTATATTAAACTATAAGTAGAAAAGCCAGTTTTAGCGTCTATAGCTAGAACTAAAGGAAAATAGAATATTCTTTATATAAGCTTAGACCCCTAGAACTCGGTTACCTCCTAAACTTAGACAGGTTTCCTATATAAAACGCCGGTTTTCCACCTCTATAAAAACAGTATTAGTAATATATTATTAATAATATAAAGTTCTAAACTTAAAGCTTATATAGTCCTAAGTAAATTTATAAAAAAAAAAATTTAAAAATTTATTAAAATAGTATAGTATGTTTTTTAAAGGGGGTATTTTATATTTTAGGCGCATAAAGACATTTTTTTAAATTTTTTTTTAAATTTACTTAGGACTATATAAGCTTTAAGTTTAGAACTTTATATTATTAATAATATATTACTAATACTGTTTTTATAGAGGTGGAAAACTAGTATTTTATATAGGAACCCTATCTAAGTTTAGGGGGTAACTAAGTTCTAGGGGTGCAAGCTTAACTATAGAAGAGTATAATATAGATTTCCTAGTTAAATATAAGGAGATTTAGCATAACTACTTTACCTTTTAAAGATAACTAAAACTAAAACTATAGGTTTAAATTATAGCCTATAACGTAATCTATAAGCCTGTGGTACTAACAAGCCTATAATACTACCCTACTAAAACCGCGACGCGTTTCTAACTACTACCATAATGGTAACACTATAACAGCAAGAAGCCTTATATACGCAGGGCAGAGTTAATCTAGCTATTTAAACCCACAAGTAGGGCCATATTAAATCCTTTTAAGCCGCTGTGGCAATATATAATGTGCCCCAAAGCACCGCTATATAACGCGTCGCCGGTATTAAACTATAACGCGGTTCTATTGCACCAAATCGCCACCTTATACTAGTAGAAGAAGAAAGTCTTAAGCAGTGGATTCTATTAATGGATTAATGTGGTATACTACCTAGGAATCTAGCCGTAAAGTAAATAGCTAGTATCCTAATTACTTAACGCGCTAGATTAACTACCCTACTCCCTATTAGCTAGAATTGGGTGCGAAATTTTATTAGCCGCTATAATAGTCTAAAATCGCAATATAACCGTAAGTATGACTATTAATGGGCTAAATGCGAAAATCCTATACTTATTTAGGGCTGGTTTAAACGCGTCTAAGATATAAAAATATAGTATAGGATTCTGGATAAGGATACCTAGAATTTTAACAAAACTGGCTTCTAAATAGGTGTTATTGCGACCATAAAAGTTATTACTAGAACTAACTGTGCTAGTTAGCCTAGAATAATATAGCCAGGCAATTAAGAATGGGTTACAATTATTAAAGCTATTAATACCCTAGGGGTTGTAATTCCGCCACTTATTATTTTTAAGGTAGTAATACACTAGGCTGCCTAGTATAAGAATAATATTATACCCCACAACTAGTTAATTAGTGTTAGTAATAACGGCTAGATAATAAATAAGATTAGCCTAACTTAGCTAATAAAGGTCTTTAACAAGTATATAAAGGATCGTACAGTTGGCACACATCGGCTGCTAGTGCTAGATGGCCATAACAGCCACATATCGCCTAAATTTAATCGGTTCTGCCTAGATTATCAGATAGTCGTCCTCTATATACTAGCGCACTCGTTATATCTACTGCAGCCACTAGATATAGGCTGTTTCTTAGCCCTTAAGTAATTATATAGAAGCCTTATTAAATAGCTTATAGCCCACGGCGTTAACTATATTAATAAACACGAATTCCTACCACTATATAGGCAGGCTAGACAAGCAGCACTATATTAGAATAATATACAGGTAGAATTTGCAGCTATAGGCCTAGTTCTATATAGCCCTAATCGCGTACTATTATAGCTACACACTAAATATTAGACGCTATTACCCTAACATTATCTATGATTAAATATATCCTAGGCAGCTAAAACACCCTATAATATTAGTAAACTATAATAGCAGACGGCCCTGCTAAGGCGCTATCTTAAATGGCGTACATATAGCCTACCAAGTCCAACAGAATAAGCCCTTGGCCAGCTTATTAAGGGGTGTAAAATAGTAATAGTAAGCGCCGTACTACTTGCAAGTAAAAATAAGAAGCTATATATAGAAAATTAGCGCTAGAAAAAGAAGAGGGCAAAGAAGCGCACGTATATAGCTAGGGGGGGTATTCTATTAGGATTAGAAGGTGCCTCTTGTGCATAAGCTGCCCAAACTAGGCATGAGGCGGCCATAGTAGAGGCAGCGGCCGAGTAACCGCGACGCGTAGTACGCAAGTGCAGCATATGCAAATCAACAGAACATACAGCACGTACGTGCCTAAGACGTCAGATAAGCATATAGTAGATAGCTGCATCAAATATAGTTATTCGTGGTTGAAAAAGTGCTTCATTTTGCGTTGCGGTTTTGGTGGGGTGGTACTACAGGCTTGTTAGTACCACAGGCTTGTAGATTACGTTAGTGTTTCTACTTTACCTTTTTAGAAAAGGGAGGCTCTAAGCTTCTAAAAGAAGAAATTAAAACCTTTAATTCTATAGGGATATAAGGACTACTTAGATAGATCTTATCTAGTATAAAAAAATATAATCCACAAATAAGATTTAGCTCTATCCCTTGCATTAATAATAACGTCTGTAGAGTTGTGGCCCGTGCGCACCAATTAATAAGCTGCATATTTAGGCGGTCAATCGTTCTGCCGTATCACCAGAGTTTTTAAATGAAGCTACAAATATATTGAAATATTGGTATATTTTGTATATAGACCCTTATTCTTTAGAGTTTAGTTAATTTAGGTGTTTCTGTTAACACCGGCCTGTTCTACAGAGTGGTATACAATAGAGTCTACACCCAAATTTGGTTCTTAGAGCCCTCTAAGGTCTCTTCTACATATCACTATTATAAGGCTTCTTTATAGTATTTGGTAAGAGCTTATATAGAGGCTTTCGGGCGCTAGGTCTCTTAATTTAAGACTTTCTTCTTACTTCTATATATACTACGCAAGAGACATCCTTCTTATTAATCTTCTCTGGCTTATATCTATGTTCTACTACCGGGCGCCATTATATTTAGGTTATAGGGACGCGAGTTTGGTAACTTTAAGGTACGCGGGTAGAGTTCTTAAATAGAGAGTTAACAAGAGCTTCGCGGAAGGCTTTATGGCCAGCGTAATTTATCCAGCCTTATATTATGTAGGAGGATAGCTTATAGCAATTGGTAATAGTTATATTAAGAAGAAAGTAAAATAGTGGTTTCTAAGTCTTTCAGTAAACCTTAAGTAAGGTATAATAGGATTGCAGCTGGTTAGTAGTATTAACACCTTTTATAAAGTGATTATATGTATTAATGAACTCTAGTATAGGTAAATACTTCCTAGCTGCATCGCCGAATACCTTATAAGTCTATTAGGCGCCGCTAAAGGTGGTAGCAGGTCGTTATTACTCTTGTTTAACGAAGTTTAAACCTATAATATATAATATTATTAACCGCAGAGCCTTAAAGTTAAATTAAGAACAAACTGTTGCTAATAGTACTTATAAATAAGACTATATTGGCGTCCTTCTAGGCGAACTCTATAACTATTCCGTCTTTAAAAAGCCTTCCATATAATATACCCTATTCAATCTAGCTTTAGTATATTAATTTAAGGTCCGTAAGCTATCAGTTAATTTGCTTAATTAGTAATTAAGCTTATCCCTTTTTCTACCCTTCTTCCTAGCCCTTTTTATTACCTTTAGCCTTATCTAGTTCCTTATGCTTCGTTTTTGTTATACATACTGTTCCTACGCCCCTAATTCCAAGCTCTTAAAGTTGGTAAAGTAGTTTAATAGAGGTAAAGAGGTTATCTAGCTAGATGGTGTATATATTTGGCTAATAGAGACGCTGCCTAGTCTCCTTATCTTCTTAGGTTAAAAAATTAAGGACTACTGCCTACGTCTTTAAAAGGCCTTCCTCTTCTATCCAGTACCTATCCAAATCCACCGGCCCTTTATTATTACCTTTCGCATAAAATATCTAATTAAGAATATAGCCTTGGTTGCCTAATAGCGATATTTTAAAGCCCTCTGGTATAGGCTTAGTTGGTATATTTATAATCTTAGGGGCGCGGCCAGTAAAGCATTTAATTGTCTTGTTAACAGTAAGGTATATTCTAGGCTTATAGCACTTAATGGAGGCAAGGCGCATTTACTTACTGAGTTCCTTAACCCTCTCAAATGTATTCTGGAAGGCTTCGTCATCTTTAGATCTTGGCTTAGTGTAATAGAAGTAGCAATTAATCTGCTGCCAACGGTTAATTCCAATGTAGTTTTGAAGAATGTGCATTAAGCCATAGCTAAAGTCTTTATGCTAATAGTCCTCAATGCTACTTTCTATATGGAGCCCTATATAAATTACTACTGCTAAATATGCATGCATCTCCTGCCGCGATGTAGGCTTCCACCTATGTAGAAAGTCCTTATCCTCCGGAGCCGGGTATAGCTCTGCATTTCCATTTGTATACTCCATGAGTTAGTCTATCTATTTATCCGTCCAAAATAGCTTAAATAGCTGTAAAGGATCGTTGTTGTCAATATTAGCAGGAAGCTTTGGCTGGCTATATTCATTCTTGTTATGCATTAGGAGAGGATTGAAATAAGGTAGTAGTACGGGCTCTAGCAGTGGTTTTTTTGCAACCCAATTTTTGGGAACAATATATTAAGTAGGCTACACAAGGTCTATATCATTGGATATGACGAGGACACCGGAAGAGTCCTCCACACGCGTTTCCTGCTTACATAAGCAGACTTCCTTTGTTCCGGTTTTGGTCAGTCTCTATAGCAGACACTTCGGTTTCCGTATAATATAGGCCTATATTAGGGCCTATATTCCTTATAGTTAGATTCTATAGATTTATTCATTCTTTCTAATATTATTCAGTTTATCAGGTTATAAGCACCGGGCTGCTACCAAGCGCCATAGTTCAGCTATTCAACAGTTCAGAATATTAACACCTTACCATAGGTTACATTAAGGGTTACCACACCCGTGCTAGGTTATATCTTACTGTTCTACATTTAACGCCTTACCACAGGCCGTATTAAAGGTTACCATACCTGCGTACAAAGTTATTTCTTATTATTAAAATTACGCGTTAAATTCGTTTATTTACGCGTTGCCATAGGTAAAGACTATCCAGGCATTTAACGCCTTAAGAATGACGGTTTAAATTAGCATTAATATTGGACGCAGCTCTACGCGTACCTACGTGGTAAAGGCTTTCTGCACGTTATTTAAGAAGATATAGGCCCACCCCTCTACCTAAAGCTCTAGGAAGAAAAACCTACGATATCTATTGATTAAGTACTAGAAGACGCCGACAAGGAGGAGTGAGATAAGATCCTAGAAAGGTCCCAAATCATTATGGACACTAATAATTTAATTCGCTTAACTAATAAGGTGCTCTACGATAAGTATAATAAGGAGCTTAAACAGTACAACAAGGACAACGGTAAAGTCTATTTAGTTATCCTTAATATAATTAATAAAGAGATTATTACTACTCTAGAGTACAAGCAGACGGCGAAGGACTATATTAAACACCTTAAGCAATTATTTAAAGCCCGTGGCTTAATCCATAAGGCTAATATATAGGAGACTTTTGTTAACCTTAGTTTTTAACCAGACTAAGCAATTACTACTTTCTTAAGCTGTTACCAAGAAGCGGTTTAAGGAGTTAAGCAGGTAAAGCTTGCCCTAGATAACAAGATTATTATCTATTAATTTATTAACGCCGTTGACGAACACTTCCCTATATGGGCTTAGATTTAATATAATAAGATCCGTGACGGATATATAATTTTACTACTTTAATTAATCGCTGACCTTACTAATAAGGCTTAGCGGAAGGACTTGGCTAAGAGCTTCGCCTCGTATAATAGGACATCAGATAACTTATACTGAGGATGTAGCAATGGTTGTGGCAGAGGAGGCGAAGGAGCTAGCCGCCCTAATGACCGCGGTGCCTTATTAGGCAATTAGAGCCCTGCTAAGGATGCTCTAAACAGCTATAGATAGTATAAGAGAAGTTATACTAGTGGTGAGGACTGCTATTGGATAAAGTATACCCACCTAAGGCCCGAATGGTGGAGGCCTAGAAAGAAGCGGCCACTAGGTAATTAAAATGGAGCTACCTTAATAACATCCAATCAACCCTCTTAGGCCACTAATTTGGTAATTACGTTAATCTTTGCTACATAGGCCATTAAGCCAGCTTTTATAGCTTTAGGAATGAACATTAAGGACTCCTGGATAGCCGACAGTTGCTTAAATATTTACATAGGGAACGATATTAGGAAGTTTGTACAGTATAAGGAAATTCAGCCTTTCCAGATCTGGACGGGAGGTGGCTTAATATAGGCCATTGGCGTTGGATTAGTTGAGCTAACAGTTGCCTAAACTGACCACTTAGCCCATATAATTACATTTACCAAAGTATATTACTGTCCTGACTTCTTTACAAATATTATCTTGCTTAGTGTTCTATAGGGAAAGGGCGCCTTTTTTAACGGTCTCTATAATATAATTAACTTTGTTAAAGATAGGATAGAAATAGCCTATGTCCTATGCATTAACGGTCTTAATTTATTTATCCTATTAGACAACCCCGCATAACTACGCCTTTATAAGGAACTTTATACCAAGGACACTATACTAGAGGTCTCTTGGTTATTGTAAGAAGAGGTCTCTTAGTTACTGCAGAAAGAGGTATTTTAGTTACTGTAGGAATAAGATGAGGTCTCTAGGGCCTTATAGTTAGGGGGTGACTCCCAGTTAGGGGGTAACTCTGGCGATCACAATATCGCACCATAGCCTAATTAACCTCCACTTACTAACGACAAACTAAGCAGTAAGCCAGTTATAGACATTATTAGAAGATTTTAGGAAGAAGATAAGGTCTCTCAGGCCTTGCAGTTAGGGGGTAACTCTAGCAATCATAATATCGCACCGCAACCTAGTTAACCTCCTCTTACTAACAATATATGGGCAGGCCTTAACTAGCAAGAGCTTGCTAATCTAGGTTAGGAAGGGACTCCGCTAAGGGATATCTACTAGGAAGACTTAGAGTAGATTCTAGCTAAGTGCAAGGAGGAGAAGGCTAAGCCTAGAGTAACCTAAACCTCTCGCGATACAAGTAGAAGAGTTAAAACACGTGATATGGCAAACACGCGCACGCGATTAAAGCCACGGCTTAATTATACCATACTCCATAGAATAGGAAGGAAGGAGCTGGCCTTAAAAGCCATCTACCTTACCCCTGCGTTCGCCTACACATTTATAAATACTTTATTAAAGCATTAGTAGACAAGGATGATTAAAGGGCTACCTCCAGAGCTATGCAATTGGATTTAATTTAATGTAATACAGACACTAAACCTAAGTAGGAAATTGTACATAGGCCGGCAAATCCTTAGAGGGCACGCTATTTGATGATTCCGACCAATGCTAACAACTTTTAAAAGGGGGATATGAACGATGTAGAGAGCTCATAGCGGGCCATTAATTATAGCTTAGGGAGAGGTTAAGTAGGACCTATAGTACACTTGGAGGATTATGAGGAGTTTCTTTTATATATTAATAAGTTCAACACTAATTTAGGAAGGATCTGCTTCTGTTTTAGTGGAGTACTAGGGGGTGTAATAAGGGTACCAAAAGAGTCCTCCACACGCGTTTCCTGCTTACATAAGCAGACTTCCTTTGTTCCGGTTTTAGTTGGTCTCTATAGCAGACACTTCAGTTTCCGTATGATATAGGCCTATATTAGGGCCTATATTCCTTGTAGTTAGATTCCATAGATTCATTCTTTCTTTCCAATATCATTCAGTTCATCAGGATATACGGTTGCGCACCATTTTGGCGGTGTATTTAATTAATAAAGTTATCTATTTTATCTTAAGCGAGGAAGTTCGTGTTCAGACCTACGGAGGATAGGCCGGATAGGCCTCTCGGATAATAGACCTATCAGCTAATAGTATCCGGAGACTATCCGGATAGTCTCCGGATAGTCTTAGCAAAATCCCCTAATATGCTTATACTTGTAATGCACCCCCCAATATTAAATAAATAATTTTTCTATTAGCATAGATTTATAGAGCTTATAAAGCGCTTTAAAATGGTACCACTTTTATTTAAATATCCTAAGGATAAGTAATATTATATAGATATAAAGCTTACAAGAGCTCTGCGGAATAAGAGAGCCCCGCACGGAGCTCTACCAAAGCTCAG
>Ga0307507_10005411_pt1 | contig 21029 bp, 4 predicted proteins | sample 7_EM_MG_FD_207223 | JGI IMG/M metagenome (GOLD analysis project Ga0307507, IMG submission 207223) | Populus trichocarpa ectomycorrhiza microbial communities from riparian zone in the Pacific Northwest, United States - 7_EM | ecosystem: Host-associated > Plants > Roots > Unclassified | place... | reverse complement strand
GCCAATGCCCTCTCTGCAATTAATGCTTTCTACACCTTTGCCCACCTCCCATAGGGGCGGTAGGAGCCGTTACAGTAACGTCCGTAACGCCTGCGACGCCCCAAAAACAAGCTTATTGCGATCACGAGAGTTAAGATAATAATATTGTATAAGGCTTGCAAATGCGATAGTAGTATTGCGACCAGTGTGTGTGGAGTTGTCGCTTTAACGCGTATGCGAGAGCTCCATATTAAAATGGAATATGGAACAGGAGCTCGAAGCTACATATTAAAACGGTGCCAAGAACCTCATTTCAACTACTGTATACAGTATAGCTTGCAAATTTGACGCGCTTACCGATATGGAGGAGCTCTATATTTAAAAGTCGTCAGATTTACCGAACGACACCCTCATATTCAGATTTGAGCTCCATTTCGGTTACATTATGGAGCCTCCATATTCAATATGGAGGTGCAACCGAACGTCCCCTAAGCTTTCTCTATCCAGTGTTGTGTTCTTTTTTCCGTTAATAGCTATATCTAGCGGATATCCAAAATGGCAAACGTCCTTGTTAAAATCGCACCCTATTTCCCTTCTCTCTGTCCTTGGCGCCTTCTTTATCCTAATACGCCAGGTTATAAGTAACCCTGGATATAATCCTAATAGTTACACCAGTTACATATTTCCTAAACTGCTACCTATACTAATTCCTTTATCTAGTCTAAAGAGCATTGCATCCTTATAGGATGTTAAGAACCTTATTTTAACCCCGCCATCTTCTAATTAAATAATGCAAGATACCTAGCTTGTTGCGGTTTAATTTATTACCAGTCTAGCCCTTACTAACCATGGCTTACTAAGTATTACTTTATATAATATCTCTCCTACAGTAATAAATGTCGTGGATATTAAGACGCCACCTATTACTATAAAGGCCGCATGCACCAATCTAATAAACTCTAACTGAGTCCTATTAGCAGACGTTAGACGTACGCCTTATAACTATAGGGGCAGACTTAATATCGGCAGTCTGTATTATAGAGCCACACTTTCCTTAATAAGGTTAAGTTCCGCTCTAAAGTTAATTAAGTATTTAACCTTTCTATCTTCTATCTGCGCTTCCACTTTTGGACATTGTTTTTAAAACTAGGTAAACACAGCTTTCTATTTAATCTAGTCTACCTTAGCAGTTATTAGGCCAGTTTAATTAGCGTGAAACATTAGGCGCGCCGATAATATAGATACTTTAACTTCCTCTTGCTTTTGTTAGTAGGGCTCTGTAAGAGATAGCAGAAGAGGTTTAAAGAATAACTTTATAACTTTGGGTATATATACAAGGCAGTTACTAATAGTAACTTTAATAGTTTTTAACAAGATCTTGTCTGCCATTATAGTTAGGCTTAGGACGTTTCCTTTTAGTATATCCATTATCCTAACTAGCTTTAGTTGCGGTACTTTAGTAGTTATTATCGCGTCCGTCTCTTATTCCGTTTATCTTTTTAGCTATTTAGCATAGTTTATTTTATTAATCTTATTATTATTTATTAGCAGTTAAGAAGCCTGCCGTTATAATTATAGTGTGATTTAGACATGTCCTCCTAGTTGTATATTTTAAACTATTGCCAGTTGTGGACCGGACGGTCTTAGGGGCGGCTTCGTCACTCTAATATCCCCTTGCAGTTTCCTAAGATCGTATAACCGTGTTATAGGCTATAACTAAGTTGCTGCTCCTACTAAGTTAACGTATACTAACTCTACTTAGTATATATCTTCCCAAAACTTACCGAGCTCTTCTTTACTTTTAGCGCTATTACTTTCTATAAACTCTACTAAGGCTGCCGCCAGCTGGACGCCTATTATTATTGCTGTTGCTATCGCATTAGGATTAATATTTGTATTCTACCTTAGCTAGTCCTTAAGAAACTAAATCCTATTATTGCTTAGCAAATACAGAATTAGATTTCCTAGGCGCTTATATATTTCAGTACAGATTCAGTTATACTTATTTACATACAGAAACCCATGGTTGACTAGTTCTTAAAGTATTAGGTATTAATTAATAAAATAATAAGGACCCCTATATCTATAATACGTCTTAGCTTATACCTAGTACACGCTAAGATTTCCTAGTCCTCTTTGCCTTCCTAGGTTAGGCTTATATCACTCTTATAGCGCCCCCCCATATGGTGGCAGTAGCCCATTGTTATTTATTATAGGTTATAAACCCATTTGTTCTTAATGCACTAACACTTAGTTTAGGAGCTTTGTATACTATATTAGATCTTAGCAAATCTTATTAAGGAATAGCATTAAAGATGTAATACCTACCAATTTAACTATCCTAAGATTAAGCCTCCGGAGTTAACTAGTGAGTTTCCCCAGCTTAGGGTCTCTCTTTTATATTGTTTAATAGGTACTTGCTAACTTATTTAGCTAAAAGACTATAGGCGGCTAAAGAGCAGCCTCTCTCTAGTTTAACATAACTGGTTGCTAATTACAGAATTGTCTAACTAGCTAACAAAGACCTTGTTCCTTAGGGTTCATTATTAATAGGCGGTCTATGCCCTTATATAAATTAAGCCTATCTTCTATAGCCTTCCTTAGTAAGTGGAAGTTAAAAAACTTTTATCTATCTAGGTTAGCTCCTGTCTTAGTTATAGCATGTCTTCAATATTTAAATGGGAGTCCTTTTGTAAACTAGTATCCTTATTTACGGTTTTCTAAATTGCTAGCCTTAGTAGCCTTCTGGGAAATTAGTATAAATTATCTATAGTATTCGCGTACACTACTAAGTGGGTTATTCCTGTACTATAGTATATAAGCTTCTAAGAATTCTACTGTCTTAATTTATCAAAAGTAGTTACTTCCTTAGTAGTCTGTTTAAAGCTTTTTTACGAGTTCCGTCTATCTGCTAATAATAAACTTAGGCAGGCTTTGGATCTAGGTCCCTATCTAATAGTCACAATATTCTGGAAGTCTATAATGTTTCTTATCGTCCGTAACACGGTGTTGGATGCATAGTTGCTTATACTATTTGATAAATTGTAATATGTTTTGTCCTATAAAGTAAGGGGTCCCTAAAGTCCCTAGAGCTAGCATAGGCTGGGCCATAGCATATACCTTGTCTTATTCCATTAGTTGTTTATTGCAAAGCAATAGACTTATAGTTTCTCCTAGGATAGGTAAGTTAACCTTCTAGTTCTTGTCCTCTCTCTACTAAAGGTTATTAGTTCTAGATGTTACAAAAGTTAAGTCTAGTACCGCATCCTCTGGGTTAGGAAAACTTTATAGGTTAATAGGCTGCCTACTTCCTTCTCCGCTGTTATTATAGAATAGACCTAGCATCCCTAGTATTCCCTTTATTAGTCCTATTACCATTACTCTTATAAATTTAAGGGAGGCTTATATAAATGCAAGAAGAATTGTATAGACCGTTGCAAATACAGTAAATAAAAAATTAAAGACTTCTTTCTGCTGGTCCTGATGTATTATAACCCTCTCTTTTATCCTCCGTCCTACTATACCCCATACTCACATTCCTACTCCTAGTTATTTATTCCGTCTACTATAGGTCTCAGATAATAATCTCCAAAAGTATTATTAACTCATCTTAATTTCCGTGCTTAATTTCCGTACCTATTAGTGGCTTAACGGCTTTTAGTAGTAGTAACTTAACAGTTTTTAGTCCTTCCGTAGCTGTAGCATGTTCCTACATGTCTCCTATGTGTAGAGTACTAGACTTTTAATCTGAAGAGCTTGCCATTATCCCTATATGGAATGCCATAAAGTATATAGGAGGGAAGGTCTCTCTCCAGACAAGAAGTCAGTGTACTGTCAATCTATCGGTCGGTTATAGTCAGTTAGTAGAAATCAGTAGGAAAGCAGTTAGTAAGAAGAAGAGAAAAGAGTGTATTATATCCCCCAAACTATCCGTCGAGCCTGTCCGAGTTGTTAAAGACTCTGAGGCCGCGGGCCAATCTATATACCTACAGGAGGCCTATGCTCTCCCGAAACCATACCCAAATTGGATGCTGAATGTAGTGGGCCAACTTACCCCACCACAATATACTATTAAGAAGAGCTCTTATAAGGCGTCTGTTTTTAATATATATAGCTATAAGAAGTACGTTAGGCTATAGAAGTCTAGTATATTGCTAGCGAGGATTATTAAGCGGGTAATCTTGGTGGAGGTTTACTATAAGCGCTCTACTACTCTGTTCTCTTCCTAAGTATATAAGGCGGTAGGTTCAAATTTTATACCTAAATTGTCTATCTAGGTGGTTACTTTCTTGCTACAAAGCTCTGCTCTATAGTTGGTACAAATTCTAGTAATTTTAAGGTTGAATTTGGTATAGATCCAATTATAGTACCTCTATAGAGTACTAAGCCATTTGTCCTTTATATGGATGGTATAAACTATAGTAAACCTTATATAGTTGTTGGTAAAAGATATATAGTATCTTTCGCCTTTAAAGCTAATAGGGGTAATAGGTCCTACTAGATCTATATAGACAAATTAAAATGGTTATATAGCTCGTTCCTAGGGCGTTCCATTATACCTATTTTTGGCTTTAGATTAAGCGTAGGGCTTATAGTATTTATCACTAATATTGTTAAACTTAATACTAAGTTTACTTAGGTGGCGTTTAAGGTTACTATAGTTAAGGTGGCTAAAACGGTAATGCTAAATAGGTAGACTTTTGTCATTTTTAATTATCTGGAGGATTAATTCTAACGAGTAGTTATACTGCCGAATTGGGTAAAGTTGTTAAACTTTAGGTGCGTATCCTATTACTTCGCTGTTACATTTAAGTTCGTAAGTCTCGTTAAAGAAGATGCCTATTTTTTCAAGTCAGCTTCCAGATAGTAGGTTTGCTAGTAAATATAGCATGTAAAGAATATTGTGTAGAGTAAGCGTACTTCTATAGCTTTTATTAGGCAGTGCGGTTTGTATAGAGATAGATCTTTTACCTACTAATCAAGCTTTATAGGGACCAACTATATCTAATAAAGTATAGTTATTAACATAGTTAAAGAGAAGCTTATAATTCTTATAGTAGTAGACAGTAGCAGCAGTATTATAGATAAAGTTATACCTACTTAGTTTGGCTTGTACTACCACCGCTACAAGCTTACGTTATAGATTTACTTTATTTTTAACTTAATTAGAGTGTTTATTAAGCTAAATAGGTGGCCTAGTCCTTTGCTTTTTCCTTATATAGATTCTATTACCAATTTTCTATAATGCGTTTTCTAGGTTTCTCTCCTAGCAGTCTTCTTTATAATACGTAGTTAGGGTGCTTATACGTTTCTACTAGTGCAATCTTTCTCTTTATAGATGATCTGTTATTTAAACGTGCTACTAGTGTAGTAAAAGCTTCTTAATTAAGCTCGCTATTAAAGATAATAAGTTTCTTGCCTAAGGCTTATGGGTTAGTATTTTTCTGCGTCTAATTTGTTTATTAAGTTGTTTTAAACTAAGCATAGTTGGTGGAGCTAACTCTGTATAGAAGGGCTACTTAGGCAAGGATTTCGTAGTTAATAGGTTGGTCTATTTCAATAAGGCAATTAAGGTTTAATATAATATAGGAAATAAACTCCTCTATATTCTTAAAATCTTAAACGCGTTTAGTAAAGAAGGTGGCTATAATATTAGTAATAGCTGCTGGATTAAGATCCTTAAAGCGTTCTTTTAGGGCCTTTTATTTCTTAAGCGCCTATTTAGCGTTTAATATAAACGGCTTATAGATATTACTAATGTTCTAGTTAATAAAACTAGCTATATAGGCTAGCTGTTCCTTATATTTCTCCTATTCTTTTACTAAGTTAGCTAGTTTAATTTTTAGCTGTTTAATAGTAAAGCCTAAGTCCACCCATTTCTTTCTAATTGACTTAATTATAGAAAGGGGCTGTAGTAGGTCGTTAAGAACTTATTTAATGTTTTTAGATTGGAGGTAGTTTTATATATTAATATTAAATATTAGCTAGTCTTTCTGTCTGACAAGCTTTTAAATAGAGGCTTAGGTGGTACGTTCGTCGCTTATATTGGCGAGGTTTGTAGGTGGTTTATAGTAGGCAGTCTATAGGCCTTATTAAGATAATATTATTAGATTTGTTTCCTTTATAAGGAGTGTTTATATAGTATAGGTTTTGACTTAATATATTACTTAGCTGGTATAGGTAGTTCTAATAAGCCCTTTTTAATCCGCTACTAATACGGATATTATAAGGCTTTGTTCTTAAAACTCTATTGTTCTATAATAATAATAGTAAGGTTGTCTATTAAATAAGAGGTCCTCCTAAGCCTTTACTGCCACTGTTTGTTACAGACTATATTAGGCTCGTTCTTGATAGGATCCTCTTGTTATATTTAGTGTAGAGTCCATTATTAGCAGCTATGTAGCCGCTTAATGTAGGTTTTTAGCATCGTAAGTTGGTTAAACATTTAACGATTTTTTACGCCCGTGTAATAATATTGCGATAGCAAATATTGTAACAATAATAAAGCAATTAGATTTAGCTCATTAGGCGCAAACCCAGGCTTATAACCTGTTGAATTGAGGTTATAGGGCTAAAACTTTATACATTGCTTATTTTCTATATAGGTGGTTAAAGATATTTTAAGGAACTTTGACTGCTAGTTAAAGTTATCTAATTAGTTAGATTCTGCTAAGAGGTTTCTCCTATAAGTCTTATTATGTAATATCGTTGTGGGATTGTTTTCCAACACTTAGCATATATGGGCTTTAAGCTATAATAGAGCAGCGCCTGGCAGGCTTTTTAATTGGGCTAATTTAGGATAGGCTATAAAAGGGGCTCTTAATTATTTGTATAGTATATAGGTAGTTATAATATATTTTTTACTTTATATCTATTAAATAAGTTTTCGCTCTAGCTATACCTAAAAAACACAATTATATAACCTATGTCTTTATAAACTCTTCTACTACTTTATATTTTGGCATTACTTCCCAAAGCTGCTTAATTTATTATCGCAACTTAGTAGTATATAGAAGGTCTATTTATACTACAGCTATAGCATTCTTAGGATGGCTCTATCTTTCAATTATCTAGCCTATAAAATGTTGTTTACGCTATATATATACATTCCTATTCGCTCTTAACAGGCATAGATCTATACCATAACCCTACTTAACCCCGCTAGCTATTTTCGTGGCTCCTATACTTACCATCTCTGTATATAGTGTAACTTATTCTTACGGCAGTCTGGCCTAAATAATGCGATAACTAAAGATAAGAGCGTGCTTTATATATATAGCTTAACGCGGTAAATATAGCAAGTTATACCCTATCTTGATATATGACAAGTAATAAAATAATAGGTTTAATAAAAAATACTTCTAATTTAGCAGACCTAATAATATCTACTCTTTAGTTAAGTTAATCGCTATACTTTATAGCTAGAGGCCTTTTAAGCTAAAGCCCTATACCTAAACTTATAGAACTGCTTAAAGCCCTTAACACGGCATTGGAAAAGCTTGCCTAGATATTAACCATAATAAATGCCAAATTTATAGCACTAGAGCTCCCTTTATAAAGTTATAGTAAGTGTTATAAAGAGCTTAATAAACAGATTAGTTAGGCGGCTTAATTAGGTGCTTATAACTAGGCTATATTTAAGTATATAGGCTAGGATATCTTTGGCTTTATATATACTTTGAAAATATATACATCTACTATTATAATAAAGATAATAGATATTGCGTTGTATATTAAAGGTGTACTTATATAGACAAGAGCTGACACTAGTATAGGTTTGTAGGCAATATTACGTTTACTAGAGAATGCCTTAAGGAATATAAAGAGCTTATTAAAGACACTTAGTCCGCTATTCTTAAAGAACTAAAAAGTAAGGTTTATTAGTTAGGCAAAATAAAACAGTAGCTTAGTAAATTAATTTTTCTATTACACTATAGGTTAATATATGGTTATTTATTAAACTAGTCTAGGCTATCTATTAGTGGCTGCTGCTGGTATATATTTTCTCAATATGGCCGTAGGGGCCGTTTGCCTAGGGTGGAATACTAGCACTGTTAATACCGAAATTTTTTAGTACTATATCGACTACTGTTCTGTTCTTGACCTAATCTTATTATCTGCGTATATACACTATACTTAATATTTCTCGAGATAGTCTTTCTCTAAATTTCTTAACATTTGCGGCGCTTATGCGTTCTTTGTGTTGGGGCTTGCTAAAGGCTTTTTAATGCTGTTAGGAAGGCTGTAAGATGTCTCTAGAGTGTGACGGCTCGAACAAATGCCTCTGAACCGAAGCTTGAACGAATGCTGTATTACGAAGATACTAAGCTAAGGAAAAGGAAAGGGAAGAGGAAGGTCGTCAGGGGCTAATATACAGGAGGCGCCAAGGCGCTAGTAGTAAGCGATATTAAATGCGGCAGGTGGCGATGCTCTAGCACCGTCACATCACCTCCCCTCCTAAAAAAGCCTGCCCTCAGGCGTTGTCTAACCCCCTTATAGAAAAGAAAGAGAAAAAAAAAAAAAGGAAAGTATATCCCTAAAAGAATATAAGAAACCTTGGCGTTACTAGTTAAAAGTATAATTCTATAGGCCTCCTATAGAACTATTCCATGGCATCCCTTCTCCTAACTAGTAGTAACCAAAACAGCAGTAAACTAGAAGTAACAGCAGCAGTAATAGAAGTAATAGTAATAAAAGCAGACAGCTAACGCGGTAAAATATAGTAGGTAAAAATAAAACAGAATAGTTAGCAGTAGAACACTCGGTAAAAGAATACTTAGTAGAAGAACTTGGTTCTATTAGTAAGCAGCAGAACATCTAGTAATAGAACTTTTGATAGCAGAAGACGTAGTAAAGGAACACTTGGTAGAAGAATGCTCTATAGCAGTAGAACGGAACGGTTAGTCTAAAACAGCAGGGATAAAATAGCCAGACAGAATGGCGGCAGCAGCGGCGGCGGTAGGGCAGTTAATTAAGATAGCAGAGGCTTTTAATAGTAAAATAGTTAGTAGAAGCAGAACTCTTAGTAGTAGTAGAATTCTTAATAGCTGCAAAACGGTTAGTAGTCATTAGCTTAGGAGCAGAATAATAGGTAGCTAGAAATGCTTAGGAAGCTTAAAATTAACATTCATTAAAGGTCCAAAGTTCTACCAACTATATACTAATTTCCTAGATAGGCCTAGTGCCTACCTGCCTGCCTGCGCTAATATATCTTTAACTGCTAGTTAAAGATGTCTAGTTAGTCAAGGGGGTAACTGGTTCAATTTAACTGCAACAATGTATAATCAACTAACGTTTAATTAGGGTATAACGTCAGCCTAACCAAAGGCTCTGGTTAGAGGCAGCGTCCAATTAATTAAGACTTAATAAGGCTCTAGCTTAATTTAAGGTGTCTTATAAATTAATTAAGGCTTTACATTAGTTATTCAATTAAGGCTTCAAATCTGTCAACATTTAATCAAAGCTCTACATCCGTAGTCAACAATTAAGGCTTTAGTGTCCACCAGACGTCCAATCCAGAGACTAGCCTTAAGACTTCCTCCCTTACAAGTACTAACGGCAGCTTATATAGATCTTTTTTGGGACATCTTTATTAGTAGCATTCTTCCCTTTTTTAGGCTGTCCTTACTCTTAGCTTCTTTAGCGCATCCTTAGGCTTTCACGGCTGCTTCTTTGCCGCACTATAGGCAGTATACCGCCGGCTCTGCGTTTTATCTTAGTTATCCTCAATATCTTTAAAGCCATCCAGTAGTAGTCTCTTATTCCTTACTTGCGACTTCTCTTACTTCTTTTGCCTTGTAGTGTCTCTTTATATACTACTTTACTATTTCCGCGGTGCCCGTTCTTATTATATAGCTAGCGTAACACTAAGTTCAGATAGCAGTAACGGTTCTGTAATTAATTATCATTTAAATAAGGAATAAGGTTAGCCTAGTTAAAGGCTCTAATTTAACAATATTTAATTAATTTAATTTAGTAACGGCAACGTGCTGATATTAAGGCTCCGCATCTAGCTTCTATGCAGTCGTTTAATTAACAAAGGCTTCTATATAGCCGTTCAATTAAGGCTCTATATACAGCTCTATATTAAATTTAAATAGTGGTGTAGGTTTCTGCCGGGATTATTATAATTTAAAAAGTAAATAAGAAATAAAGAGTAAATAAAAGGAAATTTAGTATCTAGGCGCTTAATTGCAATGCTAGTTAATATAGGACTTGCAGTAGTCCTACAGCTTCTACTACTGCAGGGGTATATCACTATACCTAGTTAACATTAGGCAGGCAGCCGTCCTATAGCTCCTGCTACTACAAGAGGTATATCACTAGGAGCCTTCTATTAGTTATCATTCTTCCTTTAAAACTCTGGTACCTCCTAGTTCTCTATCCCCCCCTTTAATATAGCGCGCCCTAAGCTATAAAAAAGGATGCCCCTCTACTCCCTCTTAAAAAAGTATATATAAAGGTTTAATAAGGGTAGAATGTAACGGAACCTTATAGCAGGAACTACGGTGGGTTCTGTTAATAGGCTGGGTATATAGGTACGACAAAAACGATAACGTAATAACAACTGGTGGAGTGGTTGCCCAATAGATTAACTCTAATTGTATTCTGAGATTCACTACAAGGAGAGAACTATCTACGGTAGGGACTAAGGTCCTTTAAATACACAACTATACTCCTAAGAAATCCTCTCTTATACGTAAGGTACGTGTTATACGTGTTATACATAGCGTATACTGCGTACTCCTTGTATACTGCGTACAACGTTATATAACTCGCTTACCATTCCTCATTACATAGTTCCACCGGATCTATTCTAGACTGTGCCTATATTAACTAACTAGCTTCCGCCAACTCCTCTCTAAGTAGTTATAATACTGTACTTAAAGCGTCTGTAATACTATCTCCCTCCTCTTTATCTTCGTCCTCAAAGATTCCTAATATCTCCAAGTCGTCTACTAGAGGTGTAATGTCCGTTTAATCAGTCTGGTTAATATCTATACTTATTATAGCTAAAGCTCCTTCTTCCTTATAAGCGCAGCGCTATGCTCGCACCGTGGCTGCTATACTGTTGCTTGGTAAGATAATGCCATCTCCGTGTTCTTATTGCGTAAAGGCGGGGTTGGTGTATATCGCGCTAGTAAGTCCTTTGTCTTAACAACCCTCGTCTTGCTTAGAGTGTACTAAAGTAAACATTTAATTGTCCTGCAATGTTCGCTCTATTTTTGACGCTAAGTATACACGTCCGATAACTCTTAACAGTCTTTAAGTTCCCTAAGTAACTTATTATAGGGTCTCGTGTTTAATCTACTACTGTGAAACTTAATAGTAAGCTCTTAAGCGCCTTAGATAAGCTTTGTCATTCGCAGAAAGCGGAGCAAAAGGCTGTAGCTGCTTAATAGCATGCCCTTAAAGCCCGTTTATCCGCTTCTGCCCATCTTCTTCGTCTTAAATGTGTCCGTAAGAAGGTCCGTTTTAAGGAGTAGAAACTTGTTTAACAGGGTTTGTCTAAGCTGGGTAATAAAAGGATTAACTCTCCTCCTACAAGGGAAACAACTCCAAGTAGCTTAGTAATTGCTCCTCTTGGGTCCCCCTTAGGTGATTTATTTTTTGGTGATTCCTCTCTATTAATATTGCCTGACCTGCTTTCTTTTAATACTCCTGTACCTTTCCTATAGCGTTCCTTAGGTTGCTTAGTAGTTCCTAGGTAGTCTCATTATAGCCTATCCACTTTACTTTATACTATGTTTCGTTATCTACATCCTCGTAACTAATAATCTTTAAAACTTGCCATTTGTCTTCCTTTTGTCCTCTATATATATCTGCCTTATAGACTGGTGGCTTGATATTTCCGTGTGCTAGTTCTAGCATTGCGACATACTATACAGGGTAGATTTTTATTTTGGCTAGTAGGTTTAACTTATATATAACCAATAAAATTCTTTACTTAACTTTAAAAGGTCCTAGTCTAACGTAGTCCAACTTCTTACTTAGTTATCAACTCTTAAAGTTTTTGTGTAGTAGCTATACTTTATCCCCCTCTTTAAGATCTGGTCCCTTAGATCTCTTAGCATTGTAGTACCTTTTCATTTATTCTTATACTAGTTTAGCTGTTTCTTTAAGGTCTGCATAAAGATTCATTAACGTCTCCATTCTTTGCTTGGCTGTGCTACTCATCTTTTTTGCTTATTATGGCGATAATGATATTCTTGGCTTATACCCATAGTTCGCCTTAAATGGTAATGTTCCTATTCCTTCTTATAGTGTTGCATTGTATGCAAACTATGTAACTGGTAGTAATAATACCCAATTATTCTATGCGTGATTAATATAATGCCTTAAATACTGCTCCAGTGTCTAATTTAGTCTTTCCGTTTGTCCGTCCGTCTGCGGATAATACGCTATAGACGTTGCTGCGCAAACCCCTTATTCTGCCAGAAACACTTCCTAAAATGCTGCTATAAATCTTAGATCTCTATTTAATATAATCTTATCTGGTGCTCCATATCTTGCGAATACTTCCTTTATATAAATTCTAGCGACATCTTCTGCTGATATCTCTTTAGTGCATACTATAAAGTATCCCTACTTTGTTAGCTTATCCACTATTACTAAAATCGCGTCATGATCTTATCCTGTAATAGGATCTCTTAACTTTGGTAACTTAACAATAAAGTCCTATAATATAACCTCCTATGGTCTTCCTAGTGTCTTAACAGGTTATAGCCCTCCGTACGGCTTATGCCTCGTCGGTTTATTCCTTTAGTAATCTAGATATTCCTTTATAACTTATCTTGCTAGTCCCCAGATTCCTTAAATAATGTATTCCTCTTAAAGTCTTAACACTAAGCCTATAGCTCCGTTGTGTCCTTATATTATTCCCTTGTAGAATTCCTTAACAAATTCTTCTGTAATAGACTTAGGTATATACGTTGCTTCTCTATTTTCATATTGCTCTAAGTCTAGATCCTTTACCTATACTTCTTAGATCTTCTGTGTCCAATTACTCTCTAGTAATTTATAGATCTGACTTTCCTTAGTTGCTATAATCTTCGGATAATTGTACCTAATTAATCTATCTTAATCCTTTCGCAACAAAGCTCCCAATAGCTTTTTATCGCTTTATAGTTTAGCCTTCCTACTTAGAGTATCTGCTCGTGCATTATCTGTACCCTTAGTATACTAAATTTCAAAATAGTATTCTATAAGCATTTCCGCCCATCTAACCTATCTTCAGTTGAGTTCCTTTGTCATTAGGAATCCTGTAAGGTTCTTATAGTCTGTTTTAACCATAAATGGTTTTTCTATGCCTTGTAAGAACGCTCTCTATTTCTTAAGTACTGTAACTATACCTAACAACTCCTTGTTATAGATGTTATAGTTTAACTCTAGTGGTGTTATCTTTCGACTGTAGTATGCTACTGGGTGCCATCCATCTTAATATTTCTATAGGAAGCACGCCCCTAGTGCAAAGTCTAATACATCTATCTCTATAACCGTCTCTAGCCCTAGTTGATAGATCTTAAGAACTGGCTCCTAGGTAAACAACTCTTTAACTCTCTTAAATAGTTCTTATTATTCCTTCCCCTATACCCATAGTTCTTCTTTCTTCGTTAACCGCGTAAACGGCTCAATATCCTACAACTACTGCGCTATAAACCTTCTGCAGTAATTGCAAAACCCTAGGAACGATCTTAACTATATTACGTTCTCTGGTTCTTACCAATTCACTATAGCCTCGATCTTTTTTAGATCTATGCTAAGTTAGCCTAGTTTAATAATAAATCCAACAAAATCGGTTTTCCTAGTGAAGAACTCGCATTTCTTGATCGCTACTGGCATCTTTTCTTCTTGTAGTCTCTTCAAGACCCATTTAACGTGTTCTCTATGTTCTTCCTTACTTTCTAAGTAGATAATAATGTTGTCGAGGTATGCTATAACAAATTCATCTAGGTGTTCTCCTAATATACTATTAATTCGCTTCTGGAACATTGCTAGTACGTTTATAAGCCTAAATTGCATAACTAATAGCTTATATAGTCCTTCCTTTGACCTAAAGGCTGCCTTCCATTTGTCGCCTTCCTTAATTCTAATCTGGTAGTACGCCCATCTCAGATCTATCTTTATAAAGATCTTTGCGTTACCTATCCTATCTTAGATTTCGCTAATTAAGGGTAAAGAATACCTATCCTTCCTAGTAATGCTGTTTAACTGTCTATAGTCTATACACATCCTGAGTTTTCCGTTTTTCTTTGGGATAAATAGTACTGGATATCCTACTAATGACTATAACGGTCTGATGTATCCCTTTCATAAGTTCTCCTGGATAAACTCCTTAAGCGCTACTAACTCTGTTTCAGTAAGCTTATAGATTAGAAAGAACTTTAGACTTATTTCCTCTTCCAATTCTATCTTATAGTCCCAAGCTACATGCTCTAACAGCTTCTTACTTTCTAGTGACCATAACTTTTTTCTATACTTGTAGTATCTTTTTGGTACATAACTTAAGCCTCGCTCAGTCTCTTCATATGTCGCTCCGACTTGGTACTATACCAACTTGGTTTGCTGTCGCACTTTATATTATTATATATTCTTAATATTAACCTAACCTATAACCCAATTAATTTTTAGATTATACTCCTATAACTAAGGCATTCCTAGTATCGCCTTGTCCTGTCCTAACGGTAGGATATTAAAAGACATTCTAACTGGTCTCCCTTTAATAGTTATCTAAATAGGTCCTGTTTTAAGATTAATAATGCCTCCTCTATAGGCTATCTGGTCTCCTAAAATTGTTATAAGTAGATACAGGTGTTCCTTCTGTCTATATAGTAACCCTATTCTTTCCACTGCCTTTAGTAATATATGGTTCCTTATTACTCTACTATCTACCAACGCTTCGAACTGCTGATCTTGCCACTTAGCTCTTAAGTTTAGGTATTATCCTTAAATTCCTTTAAGGGTCTAAGGCTCTAATACTAGTTCCCTCTAGTCCCGTACACCTCCCCTTTTCCTAACTGTTGGCTGCTAGATCCTGCCTGTACTTAGTCTAACTTTAGCCAATACTTAGTTTATTTCTTTTCCTCTATATGCCATGGACAAGTGTTCTCTGGGCACTCCCACCACTATTATCCGTCTAGGCATTCTTCCGTAAGGAATCTTCCTAGTTAAAGTATTAAGTCTCCTTAACCTTATACTTCTACTAGGTGCCAACTATATATATACTTAGCATTTCTGAACCGTTTTTCCTCTAGTGCCCAATATATTCTTACTAGGTATTTCCGGTTCTTATCTTTTGGTGCTCTATACATGTTACACATATTATCCACACAAGCTATCCACAATAGTGTATAATGCGCTGTATATTTTAGGTTAACTCTTAGTTTGTTTTTATCCTTAAGTTTAAACCTATACCTAGTCGACCTAACTACTAGTATCTCTGCTGCGGGTACTAAGACTTGCTACTCACTTCTCTAGTCCCTAGATCCCTCTTCTAGGTTCCTTAACATTATAATTAATGCTCCTTTAATGTAACTTATGCGTTTTTCTATAATGGGTTAGTCTTGGACAACTTTTTTGTCTAGCTATATATAAAAGTCTTCCTATTCGTCATTGTGTCGTTGCCTATACCACTTTCCGTACAACTGGTTTAGTGTGTATGGTCTATCCGTTAGAAAATACCTTATTATTGCTACATTGTAATATCCTTTAGTATGCCTTTCTTTAAACCTAGTTGGAATATCTAGATCCTTTTCTTATTCCAGTTTGTCTAACCACTTTGCCCTAGGTGTCCCTGCACTTGGCCTATTAGTAACTCTTTATACGGGTGCTCTGTCCCTTATATAACCTGGCATAGCTGATCTCTTGTCTAGCTTTTGCTCTTGCTATATAATAATTCTTGTCCTGAACTTATCTATAGTTTCTTATTTTCTACGTCTTGCAGCTGGATCCTTGTAGTCGTCTTGCTTTTTAATCCTGGTATTAACTTTTCGATCTTTAGGCTAAGCACTACATTCGCCTGGAATTACTAACATTCTTATTCGTTCCCCAAACTCGTAGTTCTTGAACTTGCGTCCTATACTTGTTCGTTTGTTACTAAACTGAGTTACTGCCCTTTCCTATCAGTTTTCGTCCGTCGTGGGTTCTTAGGTGTGTCTTATCTCACTTTAAGAATCTTAAGCTTCTCTTATCTCTTCTTAAGAATCTTAAGCCTGTGGCCTTTTGCCTTTACCAAGTAATAAGCTAGCACTAGCAGTCGTCTGCTTACTTAGTTTCTTCTAAACATTACTCCTATCGTCTTATAAAGCGATAGAAATTGTATCTAATGGTGTCGCTATGCCCGTTACTAAACCTTGTTTGGTGATGGTCTCAGTCTCTGCTTCTATTGCGTTATCAAGGTTTAAGTGCTCTTAGTTAGCCTCCTTTTCGTCCTTATCACTGTTAATTAATGAGTACTCCAACTCCATTGTTATTACTGCTAATCTTTGTCCGTATATTGCTGTAACATCTTAATCTAGCTTATAGAGTTGATCTTATTCTTTATCTAACTCTCTGGTTCCTTGGAGTCCTTTTAACTCTGGCTCTTATAGCCAATAGCTTGCGCCGTACTTAGCGTCTTTATAAATTCGGCATGCGTTATTGTAACAATACGCAAAACTATTAATTAAACACTCTTTTGTTCCTTATAGTGCACTATTATCCCTCTATATATACGCGCCGTCTGCTGGTCTGGTTCCCTTTACCGCGTAGTTACTCTAACTACCTCTATAGTCTCTAGCAAAATGACCCTATTTTCCACAATTTATGCAAGCTCCATCTTTAAACCATCTTTCTTGCTATAGAGTCCGCCTAAACGTCTTCTGCTGCTAAGATCCCTGGTTTAGCCTCTGCTTCTTAGTCCTTTAATTACTTAATCCTTGACCTCTAGGTTTCCATAGTTTCTTTTCCCATCTTTAGGTTTCTTTAGTACCACTTAGGTCCATTAGCTCTGTGCCATTCCATAATTTTTAACTCTATATCTGTTATTGCGTACTTTACGCCTTATACAACTATAGAACTCTATCTTGCCCTCTCTTAGCTTGTTCCCTTTAATAGATTCTGTTATTAATCTTTATTAACTAATCTATTAACTCTCTTAGAGTATCCGCATCTTCCATTAGGATAATTGCGTCCTAGACTTTAGCCTTAAGTTCCTATTTATACTGTGCCATGAGCGCCCTATCGTTCCACTCAACCTGTATAGCTAGTGTTTAAAACTGTGTTGTATACTTAATTGTTAAAGTATATTATACTAAGTTCTGAAGCTTTTGTTCCACTGTGGTTATAGCCTCCGGGTCTCTAAATATCTGCGTTAGTCGCTCTATAAACCCGTTCCAACTGGCAAATATATACTATACATCCTAGTTAGTAGTTGTTATGCCATTGGCCTATATTTCCGTAAAATACGGTTTAAACCACTTAAGTGCCCTCCCCATCAGGAACAATCCTGCATAGGCTACTTAATCCAACGATATTGCTAACTTCGCTCCTTCCTGTACTACCTTAAAGTGTATCTGCGTAAGAAATCCTTTGAGCTTTAACTTTTCTCCTAAGAATCGTTTGATTGAAGGTAACTTAATCTTTACTACTCCAATTCCATTAATGCGTTCTTCAAGTATCCTATTATTATCTTATAAGTAATTAACCATTTCCTATAACTAACCTTGCGTAACCACTTAAGAATCCCTATTATCTATACTAGTATCACCTGGCCCTAAGGTTGTGGCTCCCATTGACGCCGTCATAACTAGTGCTGCTCTTAGTGGCATGTTACTCAATTTTGTTCCAATACCGTAACCTTAGTAGTGAATGTGTAACGGAACCTTGTAGCAGGAACTACGGTAGGTTCTATTAATAGGCTGGGTATATAGGTACAACAAAAACGATAACATAATAACAACTAGTGGAGTGGTTGCCTAACAGATTAACTCCAATTGTATTCTAAGATTCACTACAAGGAGAGAACTATCTACGGTAGGGACTAAGGTCCTTTAAATATACAACCGTACTCCTAAGAAATCCTCTCTTGTACGTGAGGTACGTGTTATACATATTGTACATAGCGTACACTGCGTACTCCTCGTATACTGCGTACAACGTTATATAACTCGCTTACCATTCCTCGTCACATGGTTCCACCAGATCCATTCTGGACCGTGCCTATATTAACTAACTAGCTTCCGCCGACTCCTCTCTAAGTAGTCGTAACACCGTACTTAAAGCGTCCGTAACATAGAAGGGTTAAGGAGTTACTCGCATATATATTAGCACAAGTTCTTATCTGTTTAATAGTAGTACGGTACCAGCAACAGGTTTTTAGATAGCAGTATAATGCTAGTAACAGGGTCATATTCTAGGGAGCAAAGCTCTACCTAGTTATATTTAGGTTATAGGCTTATCAGCACAACGGGTTATTAGGTTCGTCTGTAGGCGTATTAGCGCAGTAACTTATTAGGATTATAGCAGTATGGTGCTAGTAATGGGCCGTATTCTAGGGAGCCAAGCTCTACCTTGTATATAGTTATTATTATAGGCAGAGCAGTAGAAGTTGGTTAGCTGTAGGTAGGGTAGCAAGTAGTTAATTCACTATAGGCAGAGCAGCAAGGGTTAGTCAGCTGCAGGCAGAGTAGCAAGGGTCTATTATAATAGTAGGCGTATTAGCGCTATCATTATTAGATTTGCGGGCGTATTAGTATAGGTTCTTATTAGTTTAGACAGCAGTATAATACTAGCAACATGGTTTAGCTTACAGGCGTATTAGCGCAAGTACTTATTAGCTTTAGGTAGCAGTACAATACAAGCGTTAGATTGTAATAGTGGGTTAAATATAGAGCTCAGTCTATTAGCTGGTTAGTAGATCGCAGACGTATTAGCGCGATTGTTTGGTTGGTTAGGCTATAGGCGTAGCAGCACAGTCCTTATCCATTTGGGGTAGCAGTACAGTATAAGCGTTATATGGTAATCACAGGCATAACGGCATAATTATTATCTAGTTTATCCAAATTGATTTTATTATTAAAGCTTACGCAGCTTAGTACTAACCTTATTATTAGAGTATATAAATACCTAAGGTAAAGCTTATATAACTTAGTATTAACCATAGTCATTCCTTAGTATGTGTAGCCTAGTGTTAGTTAAAAAGGATTACTATAGGCGGAGAAGAAGACAATTAAATCAGTAAGGGAGGTAGTTAATTATTAACGAACTCATACGGTTGTTATCAAAGTCGTAATAGTAGGCGTATCAGCGCTATTATTCGGTCGGTTTCTTAGGGTCTACTATTAATTAGTAGGTAGTTTGAGATGTTGTCAATTATTTAATCAATTAATATATCGTTAACTAGCAAAGATGCTATTATATTACTAATTATAGTTAATCAATTGGTTAAAGGTATGCTGTTAATCATAGCATATTTAACCAGTTGTTATATAAGTAGGGTATTAAGGGAGACGCGCCAATAGGTTAATTCTTATCAAGGTATTAATTAGTTAAAGTATACTATCAATTATAGTATATTCGATAATTTGACAGGAATCAATTAGGGTATTAGTAGTAGTCTATTAATATTCTTATAATTCTTAGAACAGGTCGTTATAAAATAGTAAATGTGTTTAAGTGTTGTCAGGAGATTTAAAAGTACACTATAGGGTTGGCAGCCGTATTTAAATACTTATATTCGGTTAAGGATATCGCTTTAAGTAATAGATATCTAGGGTTGATTAAGGACTTATAGGAATGCCATTATGACTTAGTATATTAAATCGTTGTTAGAGAGGTATTAAAAGAGGTATTAAGAAGATGCGTGTTGATATTTTAATTCTTGTTAGAGAGTTAAAGGTATTAAAGAAAGAGTGCGCTTTAATATTTAAGCATGGTTATATAAGGGTAAGCTATATAGTAAGAGGTACTATTAGATAGCAGATTTATAGATTATCATTTAAAGAGGACTGCCGTTAAGTAGTAGGCAGTTTTAAAGGTAGTTAATAAATGGTATTATTATTCATTGCTTAACGTCCGATTTGGATCCCTATTGGGCCTACGCGGACTACTCCTTATATACATATAGGGAGAAAACTCTTTTAAGAAAACCCCGTGATCCGTCTCCCCGCCTTTTGGGACTCGCCTATAAGGCGCCTATAAGTTACCTATAGTGCTCTACTACCTTACTTTTTAACCTCCTTAGGAACCACTGCTGCCGTAACAAGCCTACGGACGCGCTAGTATTGCAAACTTTACTCTACTACTGTAGAGTTATTAGGGGGCGCCTATTACTTGCCCCTTTGCCTTCTATTACTATTTCCTTTACAACCTAAAACTGGTCTAGTATATTTTGGCTAATAAGCCACCGGGTAACCGCCTTAAGACCTTTTTATATTAAGAGTAGTGTGTTATAGTTCTTTATGCTAGCTACTAAGAGCATAGCTTCTTAGTTAGTACGTAGGGGGCATAACAGTATTACGTGTTTTGGTGTCTGTCTTAGCCAGCTATATTCGTATCTTAGGCTGCCTACTAGGACACCTACCTAGTAGAGCCAATCTTTTAGTCCTATTATCCCTAATTATCCCTATTCTTAAGAGTGTTGCTATTATATTTTCTACCTTTATTAGGCCTTCTCGGAGCTCTTAAGTATTTACCCCCTATAGCGTTAACTATACCACGGCTTAGGTTTCTCTTACCTAAGTTAGCCTCTATACCTTTAACTCCTATATACCTCTCCAGTGTTGGTCTAACTAGTATTATATTGTGGAAGATAGTTTCCTAGCGTTCTTTTATGCTCTACTTTAGCTTCTTTCTCTTTCTTACTGTTATCTTTACTGGCCTTTTACACGTCTCCCTTCCTCCTTTATATGGGCCTAGGCCCTAACGCAGCACTATTCTTTTTCTGCTTTCTTTACCTGTTTCTCCAATATCTCTTCCCTACTTTGGGGTTGTTGGTTTATTCTCCTATAAGGCGCCCTAGGGTCCCTCTATAGTTTATTTAGGCGTGTCTTAATATACTTTATAACATTAGA
>Ga0307507_10005410_pt1 | contig 21037 bp, 2 predicted proteins | sample 7_EM_MG_FD_207223 | JGI IMG/M metagenome (GOLD analysis project Ga0307507, IMG submission 207223) | Populus trichocarpa ectomycorrhiza microbial communities from riparian zone in the Pacific Northwest, United States - 7_EM | ecosystem: Host-associated > Plants > Roots > Unclassified | place... | reverse complement strand
AAAGAAGAATAGGCACTTACCTTAGACTATATCCCTATCTAGATACAACTAGATCTGGACATTAAGGCGTAACTAAATAGTAAAAGATACGCAATAAGGAAGCTTAATATAGATAGCTTCCTTAATATAATTAAACAACAACTTTAAGACCTAGAAGAAATCCACCTAATATTAAATAAGCAAGGCTTATTGGCTACCCCTAAGGAAATTAATTAAAGACTAGAAAGGATCTAGGTAGCAATTAAAAGTGGGCTAAAAGAGCACTGCCTAATTTCAAAACTAGGCCCCTATACGCGATATATATGGTCCACATAGTGCGTGGCCCTTATAGCCGGCCAATAATGAGTAAGGAGGAAATATATAAGTAGCCATAATTCTAAGGATAAGAGATAATATAAAGACACAAAAAACCAGCTAAAGAATACCCTAAGAAAAGAAGCAAGGAATAACTAGAGACGGTTTATAAATAAATACACTACTAACCTAAGTCTCCCCTATAACAAGGGCCTTTGGACTATAGCAAAATAGGTAAAGAAAAAGGCAGGACGCCTAATAGAAGATCTATACCTACCACCCCTATAAAGAGTAGGCGAACTATAGGCTATAAGCAATAATAATAAGAAGGTAAAGATCCTTATAGAAAGATTTTTCCCTTAACTGGCTCTAGTAGACCTTAGTAATATTACTAGTAAAACACTAGTGACTTGCCTAAGGGTTAACAGCAACATAATAACTAAAGAAATAGCCAGAACTATTAGCCGCCTCTTAAATAATATAGCACTAGGACTAAATAGGATTTTAAACAAAGCCCTAAAGACCTATGGACCACTTATAGCACCTTAGCTTACAGACGTAGCCAGAGCATACTTTGCAATAGGCTACTACCCGTAACTTAGAAGATCTATAACAACGGTTGTCTTATAAAAAGAAGGTAAAGTAGACTACTTAATCCTAGGAAGCTACCGCCCTATTGCCTTAAAAAACACCCTAAGCAAGATCTTAGAAAAGGTTATAATGGACCACATAGTAAATATAGTAGAGAAACACGCCCTACTACTATAAAGCTAAATAGGGGCAAGAAAGAATCGCTCAACGCTATTAGTACTTACACTACTTGCTACTACTATTAAAACTATATAGGCTATGCGAAAGGACTTTATAGTATTAATGCTTAGCCTAGATATTAGTGGCGCCTACAATAATATACCCTATAAGCGTCTCCTATATATCCTTAGGGCAAAGGGCTTCCTAGAATGGATTATTTAGTTTGTTTAAGGATTTATAGGCCAGAAAGAAATATTACTGGTCTTTAACAGATACTAGAGCCCCCCTATTACAGTTATAATAAAAATACTATAAGGATCACCTCTGTTACCTATACTCTTCCTCTTCTTTATAAGTAACCTACTTAACACCTTTAAGGAAGGGGCGACCTAGGGGATAGGCTTTGTTAATAACATAAACCTAATTATATATGGGCCAATAGCTGTAGAGAACTGTAGGATACTAGAAAAAGCCTATAACACCTATATAGAATAGGCAAGATAACATAAAGTCCAATTCTTACTAGAGAAATACCAGCTAATCCATTTTATAAGAAAATGTAACCAATCTATAGATCTTTAGCATATAATTTATATTTAAGGCTTTAGGGGTTAACCAGTTTAAGGCCTAAGGGTATTGGGAGTATGGGTAGACAGTAAGCTCTAGTGGAGCGCACATACGGCGCAAGCGGCCTATAAGGGCCAAGTATAGTATATCGCTATATTTAGGATTGTTAATTCTATATAGGGTCCATACTTCTAGAGGTTACGCCTACTATATATAGCAGTTGTCCGGCTAACTATAATGTATAGATCTAGCATTTGGGCCACTGGAGAAACCAAGAAAGGCCCCCTTAAATTACTCCTTAAACTACTCTAAAAGGTCTAAACAGCCTGCCTTAGGAGTATAATAGGTGGGTATAAGCGAACGGCTACAGCACTGCTCAAGAAGAAAGCCAATATTCCCCCCCTATAACTATATATTAAAGCTAATGCAATGTAAAGGGTGTAAAAGGAACGCAACTCTAACATTATAAAGTATATTAAGACACGCCTAAACAAACTATGGAGGGACCCTAGGGTGCCCTATAAGAGAAGAAACCAATAACCCTAAAGTAGGGAAGATATATTAGGAAAACAGGTAGAAAAAGTAGAAGAAGAATAGTGCGGCGTTAGGGCCTAGGCCTATATAGAGGAGGAAGGGAGACGTGTAAGAGGCTAGTAAAGATAATAGCAAGGAAGAGAAAGGAGCTAAAGTAGAGTATAAAAGAGTACTGGAAAACCATCTACCGTAATATAATACTGGTTGGACTAACGCTGGAGAGATAAATAGGAGTTAAAGGTACAGAGGTAGGCTTAGGTAAGGGGAACCTAAGCTATAGTATAGGTAATGCTATAGGAGGTAAATACCTAAGGGCTCTAAAAGGGCCTAATAAAGGCAGAAAATATAATGGCAATACTCTTAAGGATAGGAATAATAGGACTAAAAGATTGGCTTTACTGGGTGGGTGTCCTAGTAGGTAGCCTAAGGTGCAAATATGGCTGGCTAAGACAGACACCAAAACACGTAATACTATTATGCCCCTTATACACTGGCTAAGAAGCAATACTCTTAGCAGCTAGTATAGAAAACTATAATATACTGCTCTTAATATAGAAAGGCCTTACGGCGGCTACCTAGTGGCTTATTGGCCAAAATATGCTAGACTAGTTCTAGGTTGCAAAGGAAATAGTAATAGAAGGCAAAGGGGTAAGTAATAGGCGCCCCCTAATAACTCTACAGGAGTAGAGTATAGTGTGTAATACTAGCGCATCTGTAGGTTTGTTATGGCAGCAGTGGTTCCCAAAGAGGTTAAAAAGTAAGGTAGTAGAGCACTACTAGTAACTTATAGGTGACTTATAAGCGAGCCCCAAAAGGCAAGGAGATGGATTATGGGGTTTTCTCAAATAGAGTTTTCTCCCTATATATATATAAGGAGTAGTCCGCGTAGGCCTAATAGGGATCCAAATTAGATGTTAAGCAATAAATAATAATAATTAGTTAGAGCATCTAGGTATTATCGCATTTAATAATTATATTATTTATTGCTTAACGTCTAATTTGGATCCCTATTGGGCCTACGCGGACTACTCCTTATATATATATAGGGAGAAAACTCTATTTGAGAAAACCCCATAATCTATCTCCCTGCCTTTTAGGGCTCGCTTATAAGTCGCCTATAAGTTACTAGTAGTGCTCTACTACCTTACTTTTTAACCTTTTTAGGAACCACTACTGCTATAATAAACCTATAGACGCGCTAGTATTATATACTATACTTTACTCCTGTAGAGTTATTAGGGGGCGCCTATTACTTACCCCTTTGCCTTTTATTGCTATTTCCTTTGTAACCTGGAACTAGTCTAGTATATTTTAGCCAATAAGCTACTAGGTAGCCGCCTTAAGGCCTTTCTGTGTTAAGAGTAGTATATTATAGTTTTCTATACTAGCTACTAAGAGCATTGCTTCTTAGCTAGTGCGTAAGGGGCATAATAGTATTATATATTTTGGTGTCTGTTTTAGCCAGCTATATTTGTACCTTAGGCTACTTACTAGGACACCTACCTAGTAAAACTAATCTTTTAGTTCTATTATTCCTATCCTTAAGAGTGTTGCTATTATATTTTCCGCCTTTATTAGGCCCTCTTAGAGCCCTTAGGTATTTACCCCCTATACTATTACCTATACTATAGCTTAGGTTCCCCTTGCCTAAGTCTACCTCTATGCCTTTAACTCCTATTTGTCTCTCTAGCGTTGGTCTAACTAGTATTATATTACGGTAGATGGTTTTCTAGTACTCTTTTATGCTTTACTTTAGCTCCTTTCTCTCCCTTACTATTATCTTTGCTGGCCTTTTACGCGTCTCCCTTTCTCCTCTATATAGGCCTAGGCCCTAGCGCCACACTATTCTTCTTCTATTTTCTCTACCTATTTTCCTAATATATCTTCCCTACTTTAGCGTTGTTGGTTCCTTCTCCTATAGGGCACCCTAGGGTCCCTTTATAGTTTGTTTAGGCGTGTTTTAATATACTTTATAACGTTAAAGTTGTGTTCCTTTTACACCCTTTATATTGTATTGGCTTTAATATATAGTTATAAGGGGGGAATATTAGCTTCCTTCTTAAGTAGTACTATAGCCGTTTGTTTATACCCGCCTATTATACTCCTAAGGCAGGCTATTTGGACCTTTTGGAGTGGTTTAAGGAGTAATTTAGGGGGGCTTTTTTTAGTTTCTCTAGTAGCCCAAATGCTAGATCTATATGTTATGGTTAGCCGGATAACTATTATATATAGTAGGCGTGACCTCTAGAAGCATAGACCCTATATAGAATTAACGATCCTAGATATAGCGATATACTATATTTAGCCCTTATAGGCCGCTTACACCGTATATACGCTCTACTAAAGCTTACTATTTACCTATATTCCTAATACCCTTAGGCCTTAAACCGGTTGACCCCCAAAGCCTTAGATATGGATTTTATACTAAAGATCTATAGATTAGTTATGTTTTCTTATAAAATAGATTAGCTAGTATTTCTTTAGTAAAAATTGGACTCTATATTATCTTACCTATTTTATATAGGTGTTATAGGCTTTCTCTAGTGTCCTACAGTTCTCTGCGGCTGTTAGCCTATATATAATTAGGTTTATATTATTAATAAAGCCTATCCCCTAGGTTGCCCCTTCCTTAAAGGTGTTAAGTAGGTTACTTATAAAGAAGAGGAAGAGTATAGGCGATAGAGGTAATCCTTATAGTATTCCTATTATAACTATAATAGGGGGGCTCTAGTATCCGCTAAAGATTAGTAATATTTCTTTCTAGCCTATAAATTCTTAAACAAATTAAATAATCTATTCTAGGAAGCCCTTTGCCCTAAGGATATATAGGAGACGCTTATAAGGTATATTATTATAGGCGCCGCTAATATTTAGGCTAAGTATTAATACTATAAAATCCTTTCGCATAGCCTATGCAGTTTTAATAGTAGTAGTAATTAGTATAAGTACTAATAGCATTAAGCGATTCTTTCTTGCCCCTATTTAGCTTTATGGTAGTAGGGCGTGTTCCTCTACCGTGTCTACTATATAGTCCACTATAACCTTTTCTAAGATTTTGCTTAGGGTGTTTTCTAAGGTAATAGGGCGGTAGCTTTCTAGGATTAAGTAGTCTACTTTACCTTCTTTTTATAAGATAACCGTTGTTATAGATCTTTTAAGTTGTGGGTAGTAGCCTATTGCAAAGTATACTTTGGCTACGTCTGCAAGCCAAGGTGCTATAAGTGGTCTATAGGTCTTTAAGGCTTTGTTTAGAATCCCATCTAGTCCTAGTACTATGTTGTTTAAGAAGCGGCTAATAGTTCTAGCCATTTCTTTAGTTGTTATATCGCTGTTAACCCTTAGGTAAGTCACCGGTATTTTACTAGTAATATCGCTAAGGTCTACTAAAGCTAGTTAAGGGAAAAATCTTTTTATAAGGATCTTTGCCTTCTTGTTATTGTTGCTTATGGCCTATAGTTTGCCTACTCTTTATAGGGGTAGTAGGTGTGGATCTTCTATTAGGCATTCTACCTTTTTTTTTTACCTATTTTGCTATAGTCCAAAGGCCCTTATTATAGGGGAGACTTAGGTTAGTAGTATATTTATTTATAAACCATCTCCAGTTATTCCTTGCTTCTTTTCTTAGGGTATTCTTTAGCTGGTTTCTTATGTTTTTATATTATCTCTTATCCTTAGAATTATGGCTGCTTATATATTTCCTCCTTGCTTATTATTGGCCGGCTATAAGGGCCGTGCACTATACGGACTATATATATCGCGTATAGGGGCCTGGTTTTAAAACTAGGCAGTGCTTTTTTAGCCTACTTTTAATTGCTGCCTAGATCCTTTTTAGTCTTTAATTAATTTCCTTAGGGGTAGCTAATAAGCCTCGCTTATTTGGTATTAGGTGGATTTCTTCTAGGTCTTAGAGTTGTTATTTAATTATATTAAGAAAGCTATCTACGTTAAGCTTCCTTATTACGTATCTTTTACCATTTGGTTACGCCTTAATGTCTAGATCTAGTTATATCTAGATAGGGATATAGTCTAAGGTAAGTGCCTATTCTTCTTTAAGGGAGCACCTTTTAAGTCTCTAGTATAGGTTTTTGTCTATAATTATAAAGTTAATTATACTTTTAGCGGTGCCCTATTGCTATATAATTGCACCTGGGGGGGTAGCTAGCTTAAGGCCCCCATTGTCTATAGCTCTTAGTAGGCACTCTGCCTATTAATTAGCAGCAACATAGATGCCCCCCTACTATAGGTAGTGGAGGTTTATATCTCCTAGTAAAATAGACTCCGCGTGTTCAGTTTCTAGTAAGCTTATTATAGATATAATATTCTCTGTCTATGCTACCCCTTCGACCCTAGGGTTATAGACATTAATAATTTATACTAGTCCCCTATATATCTGGATAGTTATAACTATAATATCTGGGTTAACTGCCTGCTATAACTATAAGGTAAGGCTGATATTTTTACTAATTATAAAGCATACGCGTATAGCTGCTTTTAGTTTATATAGGAGCTAGAATCCTTAGGGGCAGTATGTTAATTATATATAGGTATTATAATACAGCTCTTATATAGTAAGAACATAGTGTTTCTCTGGGTTTAGACTATCTAGTAGGGGCCTTACTAGACGGTGGTTTGTATTGCCGTAATTATACTATATAATGGTCAAGTAGCGGACCCCTAGTGGGGGTCCTTTGCCTCTCCTTCGCTTCTCGCTTCTTCCGTTTCCACTTTCTCTAAAACATTTAGAACTTTTATCTCCTGTGTTTACTCCCTAGCCACTACTTATTTTATATAGAGCTTTCTATTCCTATGTTTTATGTTCCTACTAGCCTTTCTAAATCTAAGTTTGTTATTGCCTCCGGTTCTTCCCCCGTTCTCGCCAGTTAGCTATATACCCCTTATAAGCTAGCTATATATGTTGTGTTTACCGCGTTAAATCTAATTCTTAATTATCCTGGCCTTAAACTTACTATAGCCGTCTATAGGGGTCTTTCTACTGGGCGTTCTTTCCCTTGTGTCCTATATATCCCTTGTGTCCTATATATCCCTTGTGTCCCTATTTAGTCTAGTGATATCGCGCAGCATCGCTTTTAGCCCGTTAAGGCTTGGGATGGCTGGCTTAGCCCCCTAGTATTAAAGGTAGGAAACGCTGGGAAGACACCTACGTCCCCCTAGCTTATTGCCTATTGTTTCTATTTATATAACCTAGTGTGCAGTTGTTCCCGTAGCTATTAAGCCCTTTCCTTCCGTCTCCTATATTTAATGCAGTCTTTTCTCTCCTACGCCTTATGTGTGCTTCAGTAACAGTTCGCGTATTTTATTTAGTCTTAATTTGTATATTGTCTTATATCATGGGGGCCTGCACAGTGGCCGTAGCACACCTATGCTGTGTATATGGATTGGGTGTGTCCCTATTATACGCAGCGATAATATCATTCTAGGTATAGTCTGTGGTTATAGAGCCTTGTGTTGTATATAAGGCTATTTATAATTATTCCTTTTTAAATAAGGAGTTTTTACATTCCTAGTATATATACGCTAACAATAAGGGAGCCATGCGTTCGTCTATTGTTTCCCTAGCGAGTCTCTAGCGCCCCTTATATCCTTTTATTGTTCTCATTGTATGCTTGGTTTGTATTTTCCTGTCGAAGCCATTAGATCCGGGTAATTACAAGTCCTGGTATAAGACGTTCCGTTTGTTTTACTATCTCCTATATAGTTGCTGTATTGTCCGCCTGGCGCGCATTTAATAATTAAGGGCTTGTTTAGTTATAATATTATTACTTTAAATAACCTGCTAATAAAGATAGCTTCCTTTACTGTTTATAATAGGGCTAATAACTTAGCTTCTATGCTTAACGTTATAACTATACCCTGCTTATTTGCTCTCCAGGCAATTAGTCCCCTAAATAGCTTTATAATATATCCTTATAAGCTCTTTCTATTAATAGAGTTGTCTATAAATAATGCATTACTAGCACAGATAAATAATTAAACTTTACTTCTATTGTCTCCGTTATTTTATCCTTTATTATATATTCCTTTATCTCTTTCTCTACTATTTATTCCTTCCTTACCTCTATAGCAGGTTACTCTGCTTTTTATACTATATAGGTACTAAATTACTCTATCTACCGCTTAATAGTGCTTTTAGCTTGGGTTTTAATTAAACCTTGCCAGCTATAATACTACAAAAGTAATATCTAGACGCGTTGTAGTGGCTATATAGAGTACTAAACATAGTTTTCTCTAATATAGTATTATAGAGGCTAGTAGGGATATAGGACGGACTAATAGGTCTATATTAGGGGATAAATACGTTAAATGGATTAATTGGTAATTAGTAAAGAGGAGTTCTAATTCTGCTATAGGAGTATCTAGAAGACGCCCTTTAAGATCTATCTTATACTAGTTAGCTATCTTCTTAATATAGGCTTCCTAAGATAGCTATAGGAGCCTCTAGCTATAATTATATAGTACATAGATTTCTAGGAACTATTTTAGCTCGCTAAGGGTACTTATCTGGTATTCCTTGCTTAGCTCCTTAATTACTTCTTAAGCTTTCTTCTTATCTATCTTTTAGTAGCAGAAGATAATATTATTAATATAGAAGAAGACAACTATTCTACCTTTTAGCATAATATATGGCTCCTAGGATACCTCTTTAAAACCCAATTCTATTAGTAAGCTTATAAAATTATTTTGCTATAATAGTGGTGATTATTATAGTCCGTAAGGGGCTTTTCTTAAGCGCAGTACTTTATCTATCTTTCTTTTATTAGACCCTGGCGGTAGCTTTATATAAATAACCTTATTAAAATTATAATAAATAAACGCATTAACTGTATCTATCTGTGTCGTCTCTAGGTTAAATTTTATAGTGATCGCTATAAGGGTTTGGAAGGTTATACTAGCTAATATAGTAGCTCTTATAGGTAGGTCTCCTAGGGCCTATTAATTTCCGCATACTACTAAGCATACCTTGCATTTATAGAGGAATCTATGCTTGTCCATCTTGTAGATAAACACCTATATTAAGCTAAGGATTTGCTATCCCTTTACGTACTTCTTATCTATTTTTTAAAATAACCTTATTTAATAATAAGATTAGAGGTAGGCTTATTAAGCCTCTTAGAACTAATCTTAAAGAGGGTGCGTATTAAGGTCCTTAATTAACTAAGGTAGAAGAGGTAAGTTCTTCCTATATAATCTAACATTATATATTCTGCCTAATTTCAGCTTACTGTTGTTAAGTTAATTATTAAGGTTAAACTTCCTTCCTGCTAAGAAGGCGCCTTAATAGGCTAATGTGATCCTTTTAGTAATAAAGTCTTTAAACCTATTATTGCAGGCTTTTTTAAACGAGTCTTTAGCTAAGTTGTTAAATACCCCCTTAGTATAAAATCCATCTCCTACTTGGTTAATAATGTCTTAATTAGTATCTTGAACTAAAATTATAGAATAATTAATATAAAAGGCATATAGAGATTCTTTATCTTCTTCTGTTAGAGGTGGTGTATAATATATATCTTTAAAAGCTCTTGCAAGGTTAAGATCTGCTAACTTATTAAAGGTTTAAACTGGCTTATTATTAACATTGTCGTCTTTCTCTTAAATTAATGGTTTAAATACTTCTTTATTGTCTTCCAGAAGAACCTTATTCTTAGTTAGGGTATTAAGGAGTTAAATCTTATTAATTAGCGTGTCTAATTTAGCGTATAGGTCCTTTAAGATGTCCGTTCGCTTGCTGTTAAAGAATGTCTTTTTATTAAAAATAACGTCCCTAGTAGAGATAATAATACCCTTATGTGGGATTTAGATCCTATAGATATTAGTAGAGTTATAGCTAATAAGGTAGCTAATATGGGCTTATAGATCTAGCTTACTTAGCCTTTTCTTCTTTAGCTAGGCGTCTAATGTTATCGTATATACCCTATAGCTGTAGGCTTTTAGGTGCGCTAGTTATAGCTTTCTTAATCTTCTATTAGCTAGGAAGGTATAGAACCTCTTATATGGCGATTTCCAACTATTACTTTCCCGTGGCGTTTGATTTTAAAGGTAGACTATAAAGTTAACTATCTTGTTTTATAGATCGTGTAGTAGATTAGCAGCAATTCTTATTATATGTGCTCTCTTAATAATTACACCCCCTAAGCGTTTGGTGGTACTATTTTAAGCTTAGGTATATGGCGCCAAAGGCTTAAATATAATCCCTTACGTTTAAAGCTATTTAAGGGTTCTCCTTCTCCCTAGCTTGTTATCTAATCTAATAGTATTAACTTTAAGGTTATACCTTAGACAAATCCATTAAATAAAGTCTTTAAGTACTTGTAGTGTCTCCTTCTCCTTACTATACGTTATTATAAAATATGGGAAGGATCTTCCTAAGAAGGTGTTATAGATAAGTATAACTTATATAAATCCAGCATGCGCTTTCTTAAGGTTAGTTTAGTTAATATAAAGGTTAAGATAAGGTTTATTAATATTCTATTTTAAGAACCTTCTTAAGACCTAATGCTTAATCTTGGCGAGACTATAGTATTAACATTCTGTTGTCTTAGGGCCTTAAAGCTTAACTCCTAGGGTGTTAATACCTAGATAATAAGGCTTATAGGTCCTAGATGCCCTAGACACAGATACTATAGTTATATATTACCTTTTAAATCTAGATAAATATCTTTTAACAATACTCTGAGCTTCTATTATTGGTATAGTAGTTGGCTTATATTAAATGCTAATAGACTTCCTAATCGGACGTATTTAATAGTTTATTATCTGTAACATTCTTCCATTTAACATAGGATTATATTATCCTTCCAAACTAGAAGATTATTGTCTCCTTTATTATCCTAGTAGTACCCTTGCTTTTAAAGCAGACGGAATAATACTAGATTTGTGTTAAAGTCTATATAAAAGGTAATATCCTTAAGATGTAGGATTCCCCTACTCTTATTTGGTTTTATAACTTAGATAGTAATATTGCCGTAGCCTAGTATTGGCACTTCTAAGCTACCGGCGATGATATATTTATATTTTAGAGCTTTCCTAAAATTATAAAAACGAGAGAGATTATTAAAGATATAGAAAGTGGTTTCTAAGTTAAGAATAGTTAATAGCTTTAGTAGATGGAGTTAACTAGTATAATACGATTCTAGGAATATTGCATTATCTTTTCCCTTAATTTTAACTATTTCCTAGCTCTCGTCCTATTGTTATTAAGCTTTATTAACATTTAATTTCTTAAGCTTAAGTTATTCTACTTGGGCAGCTAGGTCCTTATTATGCTCTACCTTTTTACATACCTTTTTTATTTGTATACCCTTAGTATTAAATCCTTTAGGCCTCTTGCACTTAAATAGATACTAATAGTTAGGAAGGGTATGTCCCCTTATATTATATGCTAGGCATTTTAGGTTCTTTAACTTCTTAGAAGACGTCTCTTTAGTTAAATTTATCCCTGCCCTTTTTTAACTGCGAGATAAGCTGTTTCCTCTTTCCTTTTGGACTTTAGCAGTAATAGAGATATCCTCTTTGGACTTTTCTGCGAAGTCTATATTAAATACACTCCCTCTAGTAGTTAAGGATGGTATAACTTTTAAGAGGTTTGCGAATGCTTTTTATAGCTCTATTACTACTTTACGGTATTCTAATAAGTGAGCCTTTTTGGTATTATTTACCTGCTTAGTATATATAACAAAATAGGTTTTGCTTATAGGTTATATTATATTTGTAAAGTCTATTAGCTAGATCCCATTAGTTATTTATAGAAGATTATACTTCTCTACTATCTTTATCACATGCTCCTATTAGTTAAGCCACTAAGTAACTTTTATTTGCTTAAGTCCCTTAAGTGATTCTGTGTACTACAGCTATACCTTTTTTTATTATAAAGTTTTTTAAGGGCTTAGTGTCTTTTTTTTTTTAACTAAATTAGCCATTTCTTAACTGTAAGGGAAGGGTTAAGCAGTAGCTTCTTCTAAATTAATACTGTAAATATAATCTAGGTGTGGATCTGTTAAAGATAATCTTCCTATCTTAGGAAATACTTTATATCTTAGTTATAGTATCGTCTACTGTTCTTATATGCTTTCTGTTAATTCGTTAAGAGCTATATATATAAGGTTGCATTCTTATTAAAATCTATAACCTTTAGATAAGGTGGTTTTTTAAGTAGACCTTCTTAAGGTGCTTCTGTGGCTAGGTTAATATAGGCCTAAATTTGCTAATCCATAAGGGCTTAGAGTTGCTATAGCCATTATTCCTAGTCTTTTGGCTTATTAAGGATAATCGTCGTTAATAAACTTATTAGTAGAGTTATTTAACTAATAGGCAAGTAAGGAATTAAGACGGTATTTTATTGTTAGGATCGTCCTTATTATTAGGGTTGTCTTTTAATAATTAAGGTGGAATCTTATAGAATCTCGTAAAATCTCGTGTTAGAATTGTGTTAGAATCGTCCTGTAATAATTAAGGTAGGATTTCTATTAGAGTCTACGTCTTAACAATAAGGTAGAATTTCTTTAAATGATTAAGTAATAGCTAAATAGCTTCTTAAGTTGGCGGACTAGGCTTATAACTATCACAAAGTGCATATAGAGCAGTTTATTAATGAAATGGGTGAATTAATTAATAATCTTGACTTAATTGTTAATTAATGCTTTTAATAAGCCCCTAGGGCTTTAAGCTATAAAGAGACTTTACAGTGCACGGGCTCTATGCACGTAACTCGTGCATATAACCTACGCCTTTAGAGAATATAGATTATCTAATAGGTATATAACCGATGGACATCTAAGGGGTGTCTAGGTGTTGTCCTAAGGGCAACTTAAGGTAACTGTAATAATATCCCTTATATTGCCACCCCCTTCTTACAGTCGGCCCCTAATTGCCATTACCTTATAGTAGGAAGATTATAAGGGCTTATCTCGGAAGGGGTTTAGAGAGATATTAGCATGCCGTTATATATTATCTATCTAACCCCTGCTTTAAACTCCTTAATAAGGAAAAAACATAACTAGAGAAAAGATGTAAGAATTGCTAGGAGACCTATTAGAAGCCTACTAGAAGCATAATAGTGACTACCTAGGCTAACCTAAGGATTTTTATACAACTCTGCTTTTAAGCCTTTATGCTAGTCTGCAATTAATCGCAAGTGTTATAGGCAATTTAGTGTTCCTGATATGGTTCTATAGAACCTTTTAGTATAAGATTTAATGTATAGGGCCTTAGCTTACTGTTATCTTTAACTATTAGGATATAATTTATAATCTGTAATTCTTTCTTATAATCCCCTGTATTACTAATATATTGCTCCTGTATTTGTTCTTGGGCTATTATATACGGTTAGGTAATTAATTAGGTAATTAAATGTTCTTTAATACCATAGTATTGTTTAGGTATAATTTAACCTATATGCATCTGTAATTAATGTCTTAATTGCCTTCCCTAGCCGCGTAATTAGTTTTTATAAGGAAGTAATAACTAAATAGCTTATACGCGTGTTTCATTCCTTCTAAATTGCGCTATTATAACAGAGTTATATTAGCAAGGTTGCGGCTATGTACTAATAGGATACTGGAAGGTAAAGTATAGAGATACCTTGCTTATTAAGCTGCTCCTTTTTCTTAATATCTTACTTTCTATTATTAACCTTTATCCAATTTTAGACGTATCTTTAATATATTATTAAGACTTTCTTCTTTTCCATTAATTTAATATACCTCTTCATTCTCCTACTAACTGCTCTTCTGAGCCAATTCTATAGCGTATCCTAGCCCTACCGCTGTATATAGAACCTTAATCTCTACTAACCCGCAATTAGTGCTGGTCCTACCTAAATAGTTTTACTTATACGTCCTTAAAAGACCAGAAGTCTAATAAGAAGATTCTATATGCTTATAATAAGACCTACTATATAAGGTCCAATACCTTTAGTCCTTATAATTAATGCATATATACTAAGAGCAGTAGTTGCGTTAAGGTGAGCTTTCCTATCCTTAATAGGTTTCTATTGCTGGCTTTAAGCTTTAATATAGCCTAGGCCTAAGTGGTAACAATCCTTTAATATCCTTAACTACTACATCGCCTAGGCTCTCTCTTATTCTAGCGTCAATGCTAAACGTCTAGGTTAAATTTAAGACTATGCTATAGCTATTTATACCGCCTATAATTCCTAGCAAGCTAGCTAGTAACATCTAATAAGGGAGTAAGGTTAGTATATTAAGGATAGGGTAAAGGATAGGGGTGATAAGAAGAAGGTTGTTATCTACTAACGTATTTCACAAGCGAGTCGAACACCCAAGCGAGTCGAACACCAAACCACCAAAAATTACCCATATAAAAGTATTATCACCCCCAACTCTATAAAATAATTATCCTAATTAATTCTAGAAGATTCCTAACATCTCTTACACGTATAAGAATTATGTTTAAAATTATTACATAGGCCATAGCGCCGTTGTTTGCCTCCTAAACCCTCTAGCTATATAGCTCCGCCAGCGACCTTATGACAGATCTAGGCTTTAATTGCAGCACTCTGTACAATATTCTGCCCTTCCTCAACGATAAGACTACGCATAGTTGATTGTTTTGATTCGGATGCGTTTTCATAGTTTGGTGTTCGACTCGCTTAGGTGTTCGACTAGCTTGGGTGTTCGACTCACTTAGGTATTCGACTCGCTTGTGAAATACGTTATAAGGAGTTCGCATATATACATTAAGTTTTAAAAGAGTACAATATAATGCGGTATTAGGTAGGTTACCCTTTAGGTACCTAGCAGATAGGTAACTGATAATCGCTATAGCAAGGTCTTAGTAGTTCTAGTCTATACCAGCCAGCTAATATCTTTATTTATTCTGGACTTAAGCGTGTCTTTATTAACTATAAGCTTACGCCTTAAGAACTTTATTAGTACTGGTTTGGGCCTAATATTAGTATTAAGCGTTTAAGGATCTCTGCTCTATCTACACCTTATTGGCCTACCCCTATTTTTATACCCACCTATACTTCTACCAAGGGATCTAGATCTAGATCTTATTCCTATTAGCTATTACTTAGTAGGCCGATAGATACTAATCCTATACCTAGGGATAAGGCATAGTAGCTTTTAATTTAGGTATTTGGGATTAATTTTTATGCATAGTAGCAATTAGGAAGGCCTTGTAAGGTATTTAGAAAGGTATAGGAATACTATTCCTAATATAGACTAATAAATAGGAATGCACTTCTAGCAAAATACCCTATTAATTCTATGCTATATATATAAAAAGACTAAGAACCTATCTTACCTTAGGCCGTAGCCCTAATTAATCCTTATAGTTTCTGGAGCCTATTTATTTTATATCTAATTTAACCTATTTCTTGCTCTTTACGCAAGTCTTCTTTATAGGCTGTAATAATACTATAATATTAGAGCACTTTATGCGCTTTGTAGGTTACAGACCTTAGTCCTAATATTCTTTTAAAATATCTTTATAATAATTAAGGTAATCCTCTAGTTCCTATATAGAGTCCTTAGCGGGCCATCCTAGCTATTTAACTTTATATTAAAGCTTGTTCTTAATAGACTTATAGTATAGTATAGCTTTAACCTTATACTACTCGCCTACCACTTTAAAGTGTTTAATTAGGCCTAGACAGAAGTTCTTTTTTAATAGTAGTCTATACTATAGCTCTGGTAGATTTATATAAAATACTAGATATATATAGGCTATAGATAGGGGTAGCTAGAGACGGTAGGCTAGCTTACTAATTTATTCCTTAACTTAAAAGGGACTTAGGTATCTTATATTAAGCTTCTTTAATAGTTAATAGGTCTTAATATTTGTTAAACGTAATAGAACTTTATTGCCTACTCTAAAATACTTATTCTAGTGTTTATAGTTATACTAGAGTCTCTATTACTCTTAGGCATCTTATAGGCTCTACTTTATATGCTTTTATTACTCCTTCTATTTCTAGAGGTATCCTTATACTTTTTAGTAGATGTCCTTAAACTTTCTAGTAGGATCCTATAATTAATTATATAGCCTTAGCTAGTGATTACTGGGTACACTATTAAACCTAAATAGTTAGATGCTATAGGCAATCTAAATTAGTGTATACTTATATAATACATATTGCTTTAAATTATAAGCGTACTCTGTATACAGGAGTAGCTTACACTAATTATCTTACTGGTAGTTTAAATACATTTATAAGTATAATTCTAGTTCCTAATTCTAGCATTTTATTTACCCGTCTATTTATAGATAGAAAGCTATACTATAATAATAGTCTATCTTTAAATAAAAGTATAGATCTAACTAGTACTAGCTTATAAAGACGCTGCCTCTATTAGTAATAATAGAGTGCGGCTAATCTACTTTAAAAAAGCATTTCTCCTTAATTAGGCTGGCAAGCACTTATATATTAATCGTCTTATTAATAAAAAGGTATTAGACATACTTTAAAAACCTATTAATAAGTAGCAGAACTAAATTATATATTTATCCTTACTTATCCTTTAATAGTGGAGGATCCGTAATAAAATCTATAGTATAATATTGCTATAGTTTACTAGCGGAAGGAACCAATTTAAGTAGACCCTATAGCTTGTACCTTTAGATTTTATATACTTAACACTTCTTATAGTAGTTAATGTACTCCTTTGCTTCCTACTTAAGCTTTAGCTAATAGTATTTGCGTTAAAGTAATCCTACTGTCTTAACTTAACTATAGTGGCCGCCCAGAGGATCATTATAATTCTTTATAAGAATTTTCTGTTGTAGATTTGCTTTTTATAGCACCTAAATCTTACCATTTCTACGTAGTAGGCCTATTAGGTCCAGTTCCTAATTTTAGCGCCTTATAGCTTCCTTTCTATTATATTTCTAGTCTGCTTCTATATTAAGGATAGCATAAAAGGCGTCCCTCTATTATACCTTATAGATAAGATCTATTAACCTTTTAGATAGTTTCTAGGTAAAAGCTGTTTTGCCTTATACTGCTCTAAATATAAGACTAGATAGTACTATAGATCTTATAACTTCTTAGTGCATATATATTAGAAAGGCCGCTATAAGGTTAAAGTCCTTTAGTCTTTATAGGGCTCTAAGTTCTAATTGCTTTATAGCTTTACTATTAGTTTAAGGGGATAGCTTAGAAATTAGAGGTAACATATTACTAGGTTCTGAGAGTGTATTAGGGACATCCTGTCTAGGTATATTTGGACCCTTATTAGTAACAGACCGGGTACTAGCTAGAACATTAGTAAAAGCCAATAGGGTTTATACTGCCTAAGACTTAGCACTTAGAGCTATAGGTGCTTAAGCATCCTATACGTAGAGCTTGTTCTATAATATAGGGAGTAAGATATTTATTATCTATTTTCCTTCTCCTATTTTAAAGCCTTTGGCATAGTCTAGCTATTATAATAGTCTATTAACAAGGTTGTTTTTCCCTAGCCTATATTTAATCTTAAAATTAAATTACATAAGCTCCTCTGCCTATTTGGCCTATTAAGGTATACGCTCCTTTATAGTTATAAAGTAGCGTAAATTATAATAATCTAAGAGTATACAAGTGGTATAGCTTGTGTGCTTAAGGTAGTATCGCCACTGTTTAAAGCAGTTAACTATAGCCAGCAGTTCCTTATTATGGATATAATACCTAACTTTAGGTCCCTAGAATTTTCTATTATAGAATACTACTAGTCTCTAATAAAGCTAGGTAGCGTCTAGATGCCTATTAAGTTGCAGTAAGATACTAGTAAGGGCAAAGTTTAATACATTAATAACTATTATTAGTGGCTAATCTAGGCTAAAATGCCGCAGCAATAGAGCTTTTATAAACTTTGCACGTAGTTCCTAAAAGGCTTTCTATACCTTTCTAGGCCATATCTATAGTTTATACTATTTAATTAGTCCCTTCTTAGTTTTCTTCCTTTCTACCTTTAAGCTTTTTACTCCTTAGGCCAGGTCTTAAAAAGCTTTAGTAATATAGTTAGATAGATATTAGGCAACGTCTAAGTAGTTATAGATAAAGCGCCTATAGAAATTGGCAAAGCCTAGAAACATTTAAATATCCTAGTAGCTCTCTAGCTCCGGCTACTCTTAGATCGTCTATACCTATACTAGGTCTATAACTACGCCTATAGGCGTTATAATATAGCCTAGGAATTCAACCTGTTTAGTATTAAAGATATACTTTAATGCCTTAGTGTAGAGACCCTAATTATCTAAATATTCTAGTACTTTACGGATGTATTGCTTATGCTAATCCTTATCTTCTAAGTAGATTAGAATATTATCTAGATAGATAATATATATATGGTTAACTAGTCCCCATAAGGCTCTGTAAATATATAATTAGAAAAACTTTAGAACTTTTTTAACTTTTGGAGCTCTTGCTATACCTGGCCTAAAAAGACCAAACTAACCAAAAGAACCCTAAAAAACACCCTAATAATCCCCTAAGATATATGCATCATAGAGAAGGCACAGGTGGAATGACGGTGGTACGTAGTTGCGCGCGACCGCCAAACCTATACCCAATAATGGCCCCCTATAATAACAATAAGGACGGGCAAATACCATACTAGAAAGCGGAAATACCCTAATTAAGAAGGTATCTGACAAAATATAAAGCCTATTAGACGCGTCTAATATCCGGAACTGTAGGGGAGTATCTGTTAGCTATTACAAACTAATATAGCTAGCAGAATGGCTCCAGTTTAGCAAACCTTAGGCGCCCCTTTAGCAAACCCTTAATTAAATCCTCCAACGGCTAAATAAAATCAAAGATAAACAAAACTCCCCCTAATAGGCGAACCGCACCTAGGCCGCCATAGCTGCGCTTTTATAGCACAGGGAACCTACCCCCCTAAAGATAACAACTGGGTATATAATCATAATATAACTAAATATAGAAAAGGTAAAGGAACTTAGGGGATAATTAGAAACAGAAGTTCTTATAGAGATTTATAAGGAGGTTTACAACGCCATCGCAGTCTAACACCTTAGGAGTGGAGATATTAGAGTTACCCTAAAGGACCAATAGGCAAAGAAACGGGCTGTAAGGGCAGGGGATAGGCTAGGAGAGCATATTAGCATAAAAGTGCTTTATAAAGATTACCTAGTTGAAGTCCTGTTGGTTCCTATAAGCCTTAGGGTAAAAAGGGGACGCTAGGCGGACAATACAGCAACTATATAGGAGATAGTAAAACAAACAGAATACTTTATACTAGGACTTATAATTACCTAGATCTAATAGCTTTAACAGGAAAATACAAACTAAGTATATAATGAGAATAATGAGAGGATATAAGGGGCGCCAGAAACTCGCTAGGGAAATAATAAACAAACGCATAACTCCCTTATTATTAGCGTACATATACTAGGAATACAAAAACTCCTTAACTAAAAAGGAATAATTATAAATGGCCTTATATATAATATAAGGCTCTATAACTATAGACTACGCCTAGAATAATATTATTGCTATGTATAATAGGGACACACCCAATCCATATGCGCAGTATAGGTGTGCTACGGCCACTGTATAGGCCCCTATAATACAAGATAATATACAAATTAAGACTAAATAAAATGCGCAAACTGTTACCAAAGCACATATAAGGCGTGGGAGAGAGAAGACTGCATTAAATATAGGAGACGGAAGGAAAGGGCTTAATAGCTATAGGAACAACTACACGCTAGGTTATATAAATGGAAATAATAGGCGATAAGCTAGGGGGACGTAGGTGTCTTCCTAGTGTTTCTTACCTTTAACACTAGGGGGCTAAGCTAGCCATCCCAAGCCTTAACGGGCCAAAAGTAACGCTATATAACATCACCAGACTAAATAGGGATATAAGGGATATATAGAATATAAGGGACACATAGGACATAAGGAAGAGGACGCCCAGTAGGAAGACCCCTATAGATAGCTACGGTAAGTTTAAGGCCAGGATAATTAAGAATTAGATTTAACGCGGTAAATATAATACATATAGCTAGCTTATAAGGGGCATATAGCTAACTAGTGAGAACGGGGGAAGAACCAGAGGCAATAATAGACTTAAATTTAGAAAGGCTAGTAGGAATACAAAATATAGGAATAGAAAGCTCTATATAAAATAAGTAGTGGCTAGGGAGTAAATATAGGAAATGGAAGTTCTAAACATTTTAAAGAAAGTAGAAACAGAAGAAGTAAGGAGCGAAAGAGAGGTAAAGGACCCCTACTAGGGGTCTGCTACTTGACCATTATATAGTATAACTGCGGCAATACGAACCACCGTCTAGTAAGGCCCCTACTAGATAGTCTAGACCTAGAGAAACACTATGTTCTTGCTATATAAGAGCCGTATTATAATACCTATATATAATTAATATACTGCCCCTAAGGATTCTAGCTCCTATATAAACTAAAAGCAGCTATATATATATGCTTTATAATTAGCAAAAATATCAGCCTTGCCTTATAGTTATAGCAGGCAGTTAACCTAGATATTGCAGTTATAACTATCTAGATATATAGGGGACTAGTATAAATTATTAATGTCTATAACCCTAGGGTTAAAGGGGTAGTATAGACAGAGAATATTATATTTATAATAAGCTTGCTAGAAACTAAACACGTAGAGTCTATTTTACTAGGAGATATAAACCTCTACTACCTATGGTAGGGGGGCATCTATATTGCTGCCAATTAATAGGTAGAGTGCCTACTAAGAGCTATAGATAACGGGGGCCTTAAGCTAGCTACCCCCCTAGGTGCAATTATATAGCAATAGGGCACCGCTAAAAGTACAATTAACCTTACGATTATGGACGAAAACCTATACTAGAGACTTAAAAGGTGCTCCCCTAAAGAAGAATAGGCACTTACCTTAGACTATATCCCTATCCAGATATA
>Ga0307507_10005409_pt1 | contig 21041 bp, 19 predicted proteins | sample 7_EM_MG_FD_207223 | JGI IMG/M metagenome (GOLD analysis project Ga0307507, IMG submission 207223) | Populus trichocarpa ectomycorrhiza microbial communities from riparian zone in the Pacific Northwest, United States - 7_EM | ecosystem: Host-associated > Plants > Roots > Unclassified | place... | reverse complement strand
TCCGGTGTAGAGGAATTCTGGAGAGGTCGGGTTGCCTTCATTCCGAATGGAGGGGAAGTATATTGCAAATTCTCGGGTGGGTAGGTATTATATCCGGCCTAGTCCCCCGTTGGTGTTAGGTTTCTCAACATTCATGTTTGAAAGTTATAATTATTAATAAAATAAAGGCAAAGAACATCTTATAGAAGGATCTGTTGAGGGAGGTAGAGTCGTTATTTTTACCGCCCATGACAGCGGAACTTCGGAAGCTTCGATCTCTTTATTACAGCGGCCAAGCGTTTGGCCTTGATAGCAGTTCTGACTATGGCGGGCTCTCTAATGCTAAAATTGCGTTTATGGGTATTTAGTTAGCATTGTGTGAGGGGCAGCTGGTGGACATGGTAGTATCGGGTTGGCCACAATCACAGATCCAACATCAAGGATATAGTCGTGCACATGACATTTAAACATGGACACAATTTATTTCAATCGGAATTCACATTTGGGCTAACTTATAAGTGAGTAATATCTTTCAACTCGAATCATAATGCCACTTGCCCCGGACATGGCTTCCCCGATCCTTGTGGACTACTCCTGCCGCCTAAACAATATTATGATAACGAAGCATGAGCCATGTCGTCCCGCGGGTTCCCGCGCTTCAGTTCCCCACTATCGGCGTGCTGTAGATCTGCTCGGGATTGGGCTGAGTAGACAGTCTTCGCCCATCACATAGGCAAGTATAGTGATGTTGAAGGGCTTGGTATTGAAATCATATAGAGTTCACTAGTGTTAGCTTCTGTGGGTTAGGTGTTGACCGGGATTTCGAGAACCTCCTTGGTGTCGGCTGGTAGGGAACGAGGTCGCGAAAAGAGGCAAGCGAGTAGAGAGAATGGCTAGGAACTTCATTCCGGGCAGTGATAAGTTCACGTTAAATTTTTTGGAATTCATCTTTTGGAGGTTGGGGGAGCGGTAAAGGCTGGAGTGTAGAAGTGTGCCGAATCTGAGGAAGCTGGATAAAGGTGAAGAACGAGACCCTTTTAGCCGGAATTTTCAGGAGCCAAAATGTAAAGATGGCTAAAGGTAAGATCAAGCTTTAGGCCTATGGAAGACAGGCGCCCACTAAGCCCACCCCACACAAAGTAACAGGAAGCGGTGAAAAGCACGGCGGTAAAAGAAAAAATCTAGGGCTACGTCCAAGTGTAAAGACTGCGGATGAGATACCCTCAACCACCACTCTAGCCCTAGGATGGAAATAGGATGGACGAAGTGGAAAGAGAGGCATTGCTTCTCAGGATAAAATCCTGGAGAGATTTGGTGTTGCGACGAAATAGCAAGGCAACCCCTGTGGTAAAAATCTGTACTGGAATAAACGGGAAACAGTGTGAGAGAAGAGTAGTGGTTGAGTGACGTCGCATGATTACCTAAGATTGTGGGCTCATCCCGACATCTATGGCAAGAGGCTCGCGAAATGGGGGAGAGAAAAACACGACCACTCGAAATCATTATCATACTTTCTCCCTTAGATTCGCCTTATTCATATGCGGTTCCAACCTCACCTCAGACTTGTGATGCTGGGTTTTGGCATACCTAGGACTGAGAAGGAAACGCATGAAGGGGAAGAACCTCTGCCTAAAGCCCCCCAATTATCCATCGAATTGCGCTATCGAAACCCCAACCATAATGCTTGTTGTATGGAGTATTATAGTTCCCCATTCGGGTGTTCACAAGGTACGATTCCGATTACAGTATTACTTTGACCTAGGTTCGTCCTCACTGCAAGGATTCGTACCGCCATTGTTCTCACTCTCATCTGACTTTCAACGCCCATTTTATCGTCTGAAGGGGTTGGGGTTTTGCGGGCCCCCGGGTTTTTGGCCTGAGAACTTTTTACGTTAGCACAAGGATGGTGAGTGAGAGGTTATGATGGTGGTTGCCGATCACCGGAGAACGCGTGCTGGTTAGAAGTGGACTCGAAGAAGCGATTCCATGTGCTGAAGTGGTTTTAGGCTACACAGCTTGACCGGTTTGGGGGAATAGCGGATGGATGGCGAGTCCCTTCCTTTCTTCGGTTCATCCACCGCAGACACTTGCTTCCATCTGTACAAGAGCGTATTCGGTGGATTCCGGGCATCCGTTCGGAGGTAGCAGATCTGAAATTATTTTGCCCTTAACTTACTATGCAGATCTTCCGGTTATCGTATACTGGTAGCATTAGTTTCCCAGCAGTCTTTTGCTTGATTGATGGTGGTGAGATGTTATTTTGTGCGAATTGTGGAGTTTGCAAATTCATAGTTGCCTAAGGAACAGCACAAAGTGCGCCATGGGTCATATCATTGGGGGGTTATCTCGGGGTAGGCGGGTTCAAAATTGTGAGGTCTGTTATGCAGTGCCGGTACTAAATCATAGTCCTGTGGCGATCTCCGCTCGTTCTGATCTTGCCGGAATCTATGCGCCAAAAGACCACTCCTCAATTGCGGTATCACCGAAACTTCTCGCTATGTTTACCACATAGCCCTTACTTCTTGCAGAAATTCCAGCAAATACCTCACTGGCAAAGAAGTTAAGAAGATAATTTTTTCGTGAGAGATGTGTACCTAGTTCCATCATAAAGTGGCTTATAATATTACCGGTATAAAATTGGTATTGCCGGTTAGCGAGGCTAGCGCTAGTACTGAGAAGGGGATTCCGGGTCCTAAACCGGGTACGGGTAGATAGTAATAAAACCACTGTCCGGGGATGAAAATGATGAAAAGCAAAGGGAAACAAGAGAAAGAAACCGAATCTACTTCTGGACGGGCTATCACCACTTGCACTGCCTGAAGTTGAAGATACTGTAGATGACTGTCGATAGTTACGATGATGGACCAAAGAAAAAAACCGGAAGTGTGGAAAAATCGTTCTCTGCCTGTTGTTGTTCTTCGCTCTGTGTGCTATCTATCTATCGTGACTTATATAATACATGTAAACTACGTAATTCTAGCTAGTCTAATCCATCTCGCTTGCTAACTACCTATTCATAGAGTATAATAAGGAACTAGCTAGCTAAGAAAGTACTAACTACTGCGATCCCGTTGTCAAACCCCACAGTACGCGGGGCAGGCGTATAAGGGTCAAATAAGCACGCATTTTCACCAGTAGATCCAGCCAGACAACCCCAAACCTTGGCTCAGGTGGTTCTCGAGTGAGGCGCGATGATACGAAGCTCATCCCCCACATTCGACGCAACGACCCTTTTTCAACATCATATGATTTGCCCTTAACTTATTGTCATAGCCCAGAATATGGTCCCGATACTTGGCTCTACGGCAGCATCTTGACTGACGGGTGCGATGTGATGCGGGAAATAAATTTAGTATGATACCGGTACTCCTACGAGCGGGGATTCCGGCACGATATCGCTTAGGGGGCGGTGGGATTCATTTCCAAACAGCCCTAACCAAATCTGCATGGGCACGCTACTTGTACCGGTATCTCACACCGCCCAAGAGAAAACACTCACTACTAAAGTCAGAGTGCGGGATTCGCGAGGAAAATGTTGGTTGCTGCTGTGGTTTTATGTATGAAAGGCCAGATATGATGAGATGGGTCCTCTCCTCCTTCTGTTTTGAGCTTGCCCTTCATAATACTATCGTATTGGGCAGCACAGGACCTCCTAGCAATGATCCCATACGCCAAGCAAGGGTAGGAAGTGTTGGAAAGAGGCTCGGGCCTGTCTTGTTGGAATTGTTGAAACGGGAGGCCTTTTATGCGCATAAGGTCGATTGAGGATTACCGTAGTTGCAATTCAGCCGCGCAAACATCGCCTAACTTGTTTTCCCTTAGCTTGATGTATATTACTATCATAAGAACAAGTCCCAGGGTGTGCATTCCCTCACCTTACGCCGAAATTTGGTGTGTAGGTGTAGGAAGTGTTTTTACTAGACACTTTGTAACTCCCAGGGTTAGGACCAAGCGTCTAAAACTGGGTCTGTTAGGTCACGAGCTCTAAACACAAGGGTACAGAACTGTTAACTGTAATAAACAAAGATATGTTTGTAAGTTAACTTCAAATGGCTGTTCCGTAACTTCTTGCTGGGCCTTGTACATAGCTTGGAAATTAATCTTTAAGTTTGGTATGATATTAGAGATACAAATTCTGTTTCTGATCTTTCTCATACCCCACATTAGCCATAGCTAAGTGACTCTAAATCTATTTCCGATGGTTCGGATTCTCCTTCTTTCTCACTGTCTTATAGTACCCTTTGTCTTTCTTGCTTCCTTCGTTTTATATTTTTTCTTTTACTTTATAGAGACTCTCTTATCGCAAACTCCTTTTACCGTACTTGGTTTATGGTTTTTTCCCGTCATGTTTTTTCTCCCATGACTCGTGATCAAATTGTATTTTGGGCAGGTTCTATGCCTACGATACTATGAAAAGTATTTCAAAGGGTCTTTCATTTCTAGCATGCTTTCTAGAATGCGAGTCTCTTTTCACATGATAAGGTTGTCAGGTGCGACTTTTTTAATAACCCTATCACTCCTAGTCACTCGATGTCTTGGCTCCTATGCCTAAGAGCCAAGTCCTATCCTGGATAGTGGGTTCGAAAGGTTTTCGCGGTATGATATGATAAGAACGGCACTCGAGTGCTTGTCCCAGAAGAAGTACTCGAGTATCATGTCCGGAAACAGGGATTCGCAAAATGCGTGCCACAAACTCACCACTCGGATTTCTGGGTACTTCTTACACGTGTACCGTACAGTACAGTACCCGTACCCGTACCCAAGCAGAGTATGGTAGCGCTTTCTGCACAAGAACCAACGTGGGAAACGCCAACCTTTTTCTCGGGCCGATGCGGTAGGGTAACTTGGCTGCAAGCGAAGGCTATTTTGGGAGGATGGGACTCCCGAAGGCCTCCCTGGCATTCGAAATATCGGTACTGGATGCTTCCGTATCTCTTCCGCTCCTCATATCACCTGTCTTTCTTTCACCCTCAATATTAATTAGATTGATTGATCCTCAGCCTTCTCTGCCGGTATTCGCTACCCCCCTATTTTTCAAGTTGCTGGGTAAGGCATTGATCTATCATCATTGCTACTGGTAGATAGATACAGGTATACTGTCACTGCGCTTGAATGCTGTACCGGTAGTCGCCTCATTCCCATAGCTGCACGCACGATAGGTTACGTTAAGACTGTATTTCTAGCAGGTAATTTCTTAGTTGAAGCGCAACAGCTGAATCACTAGCCTAGCAATCAATCTCGACTAGAATTCGATACTGTCCATCAATACTGCCCTTTCACTAACCCCCCGCCATAATCTCTACATTTCCTGCTCACCATATCGCTCCGATATCTCTATCACCCATTATTGCCATCAACCTTCACGAAGACCAAGCGTCCATACCCTCTATCCCTACACTATCCTTACCCGACCATTCTTAGTATCCTCTAAAAAAAATTACCTTCAGCATTGCCGTGTTCTGTCAGCTTCGCTTCCCCGCGTTAACTGTGTTGAGTGACATCTTTTGCTCTTAGGTCCTTCCATCTCTCCTCTCCCCCCACCGGGGGTACGAATCACAACATCTTCGCTTACCCTTCCTAGATTTTGAAGCCTGGCCAAAACTAATTGGGCTTGGGTGACAGGGGAAGCCTACTCTCCTAGGGGCCCCTTTTTTTTTTGTCCTGCGATGTGCGATGCTGGCGCAAGGTCTTACGAAACGCACTTCTATTGTGCGCTGTGCGGTGGCCCTTTTGCGAAAGTACTTCGTACCGCCGTCCCCCCTGCGCCCCCAAATAATGTCGATTACGATCACGAACTTTACGGAGGCCGTTCAACAGATGGAGTGGATACAGACTTAGAGAATGAGTTCAACTTAGACCCGAAGGACAATCGAATCCTTCCCGAAGAGTTTGTGCTCGGCAACATGAGCCATGCGGCTAAGCGAAGCAGAGCATTGCGGCTTCGTGCAGAAGAGGACGGTTTTAGGAGAGGAATGATGGGTGAACAGAGGACTACCTGGCACGCTTACGATGGGGGCCTCATTTCAACCCAGCAGATGAAATGGATCAAAAGCCTCCGGGCCCTCATATACAAGAGGGCGAAGAGACAACCGCTCAATCATGATCGGTACCTAAATAACGGTCAGAATGCTTACCTTACAGGAAGGGGCTTGATTCGGCAGTCGCAGAATTGGGCTGATGCATTTGCTTCGATCGAGGAGGATGAGGGACATGACGAGAGTGACGGTTCCGACGTACACACTGAGTTCCCCGTATTTTCCGATGAGGAGATTCAAACTGGCACCTATGGATTTAATGTCTATCAGGAGCTCGGCAGATCGGACGCCCATTACATTATCTCGTCGATACCATTTCACGACGAATGTTGGACCATGCTGGACCTCGCGATTGAAGAGGCCGGTAAGGAAAGGGGCATAAATGAGATGAATGAGCGGATAGAGATGGATGATTTGTGGGGTTATCTCAGAGGGCTTGTGGGGGTGACTGGTGTGATGGATAGTTCCATTGTACCTCAATCTACATGGGCGGCATTGTTAGAAGAGCGGCGGGGTGATGGGATTGTTACTAGGCTGGGAGAAGTAGATTACCGGGAAGGCCAGGGTGCAGGAGAGGGTTGGCAATGGAAACACGAAGAAGGACTCCATGTCAGTCACTTGCCTATTCTGAGCACCTGGAATAGTAACTGACGGGTTTTATTTAGTGGCTTGTTGCTGACCCATCCAGAATATCCGTGCTTGATTCACCTCTTCTGCCGCTGGTTTCAAACAAGCCGTTTCCGTGTGCACCAAGAGCTGCACTTGTAGATCCCTTCCAATTACTCCCTCCAGAAATAATCCTCGAGATTTGCACCATGCTCACCTCTACCGATATATTCAGCCTTAAGACTGCGACGCCCGCAGCGCACAATTTGGGCCTTCCTGATTCCTTCTACCGGAGGTTTTTGCGGGACGAGTTCAAATATCTTCCGACCCTCGTCAAAGAGGTTGGGGACTACGAGGCCTTACGTGAACGCAGGGGACATGACGCAATTGACTGGCGGGGTAGCTTCGAACGCCTTCGGGGGTTGATGATGGTCCCGAAAGATGGAGAAGGATGGGAGTCCGTGGATATTTGTTTGAAGAATCGAAACAGAATTTGGAAGATCGTGAAACCTATGGCCGATCATTTTGTTGAGAGCTCGCCTGCATTATTGCTGCACAGATACAACGCACCCGTGTCCTTTGCGGAAAGAACGGGAGTGGTCAGGGGGTATGTGGGAGTACGTACAGGGAGACAAGGACTAATTGAGAGCGTTTACTTCGGCCCTCGTACGCGAGTCGTCGACCCGGATATAAAGGACGAAGCCGGAGACCCGCTGCGAGAGGAGATGGCCCTTACTTTGGATGTGGTTCGGGTTTGGCTTGATGGCGAGGGTGGGCCTCTCTGCGGTCTGGGATTTTTCGTGAGCAGCGAAGATCAGGAGATGCAACAGTGGGAAAGATTTGGGAGGCGTGGTAGTACCTATGCTGACGTCGACGTCCGTTCAAAGACTCTGACAGGGTTTGTTTTTTGTTTGCATAACTACATGGTTTGCGGAGTACAGTTGGTTTTCAATAACGACACTTTGTTTTCGCGGAAGATCGGACGCTGGGATGGGGTTGCTCGAAAGATCACTGCGCCCTCCCGGTATCGGAATCTTGTCGGTGTGATCGGCTTTGTTAACTCGGGTGGATTTATTGAAACTCTTGGTATCTTAGAAGAGACCCCCGAGCTGGAGCGTGAGGACGCTATCGGACCTCTCACTGCTCCACCTCAGACAGTTGATCTCTCTCACGCGGAGGCGTCGGTCTGGAAGAGGCTTCCACCACCGGATGTTAAATTACTCGAGCGCGAAGGACCTCACATCACGGATTGGCGAATGTGTAAGGGAGAGTGGGAAATCTGGGCAAATGGATTTCATGAGGAGGGGGCAGAGGAGCCGCGTGGGAATGACAGAACGCTGCTGGAAATTGTGGGTTACTATGATGATACCGCACTCAGAGGGTTGGAATTCCTTTACAGTGAGCGTAGCAGCGACAGACGAGTCACATCTCTCCTCGGGTCAAAGCTAGCCAAAGACCGGGACAGTATTTGTTTCGAAGAGGGGGAGTTAGTGGCTGCCGTTGTAATTTGCTATAGTGACGCGTGTGTTCATGGCATTCTGGTAGGTCAACTTCCGGCTCATCTAGTAATACACGTTGACTCTCTCTAGTTTGTCACAGGAGGTGGGCGTACAAGTGAGGTTTTTGGACCGCGCTATCTCGGAACTCACAAGGTTTTCGCTCCAACAGCTAATATTGGTGGCCCATCCCAAACGATTTTTCGCAAAGAAACGACTGGAGATATCATAGGCTTGCACTGTTTATATGACGAAGAGGATCAAAAGTTCCTACAACTGGGACTCATGCTACTTATTGATGATGATAGAATCTACGAAACTGAACTTCTTCACTCCATCCCTTTTAGCGACCTTGATTCTAAATTGCAAGTGTGGGACGATGGCCCGCCACCGAAAGAATGGTCAATAGCCTCTCGCCCGGGAGAGATGGGTATTTTCACCCGTGATTTTGCTCCTGCCCAATTTGGTGGCTGGATAGCGCTTGGTTCACTTCGCAGGGTCACAATATATGGTAGAATGAGAGGAGTGCGGTTTTCTTTTGCGGAAGGAAAGGACCGATTCTTTGGATATGTGCAGGATGCCAGCAGCGGTGTTTATGTTCAAGAAATTGATTATGAGAACGGCGAACGAGTGACAGGGATTGTGGTTGTTCGGGAAGACCTTATCTGTTCTAGCCCCGGAGAGAACCAAGGTTTTCGAGATTCCATAGAGAGCACATCCACGAATGGGGATGAGCAGCAGTTTTTGGATCGAATCTACGTATGTTATTCATTAATGGGTCCGGTGGGGATGCCTAAAGACTAATATTTTATAGCTTCTGACGAACCAAAACGAGGGAAGGCTTCCTCTTCCCGTCAAGTATCGTGTTTCCTCACCATGCCTTGTGGCGATCAAGTTCGATTTTAGTTACCATCAGCTTATCTCATGGGCCCCCATCTACGCCCCAGACTCGACTGTGCCCGCTTCCAAAAAGCTCATCTCCGAAATGCTCCAGTTTCCATGGAAATGCCGCTTGGATGATATAACTGCGGATCGAAAGATCAAGCCTACTTCCCGTGTTGCCTGTGTATTTTTTGACGAGGAGGGGGGGAAACGAATCGATGCAGTTAAAGGGTATGTTGGCAAAAGTGGCGATTTTTGTGGCCTCTTGTTCCGGAGGGATGGCGACTGGGAGAATAATGTCTTTGGTCACCGCTCAGCCTACGAGTTGACCTTTGAGCTAATGGAAGGGGAGCGTTTTACGTCAATTTTTTTTCCAGAAGAAGACCTCAAGGCCTTGGCAGTAAGACATATTGCACTCCGTATAGATGGTTCACTGCTGATGTAGCCTAGCTTTGCACTGATCAAGGTAGGACGACACCATGGTTTGGTCGGGGATCCGGACGTGTGATACTCCGCGAATCACCGGGGGGATTGGAGTCTGTGGGAATCTATGGAACTTTGGATCGGGTGAGTTCTCAGGGGCCAGATCCCCGTACTCAATTTCTGACCTGTGCTCAGGAAATCGAGTACTACGAAGAAACCATAGACTGGGATGCTATAGGATTACTATGCCGGCCATATAGGAGATGCTCTATCGCATGCTCGAAAACCCAGTCCCCGACTCCTCCACCTATCACGCAATTCCCTCAATCCGACCCTGAACTACCATGGTTTAGCAATCCCCAGGCGCTTCCAGTGGAGGTTTGGCTTTCTCCTCTTGTGGCTCAAAGGGAGGAGCAATATATTGGGAAACCCGGAATTGGTCGAGCCTACTCTCTCTTTGATCCTGCTCAGCTGGACCAAATCGTTGCGCACATCAACTTGTCCCACCGTGCTGGCATAAAGAGTCTTCGTTTCTGTGGAACATCCAGAATGGGTTTGGTAACATTGGGCGAGTGGCCTGAAAGGGAGGACGTCAAGGTTAAAGGGCCTGCAAAGATGAGAATATCGGGTCCGGCTGGGGAGCGGATCGAGAAGGTTAAGGTGGCGTTTCAGAGGCTTGACCAGCAAGACCGGGTGGTGGGATTGTCCATGGAAACCAATTTCGGCCGGCTCAAGAAAGTCTTTAGCTCGGAATTGTGCCCCGAACGACCGATACATCTATCCCCCCATAATGTGAAAAGCTTAGAGTGTGCCGAAGCAGAGGAGGTTGTTGGATTCCATGCGATCGTCAGCGTATGTTTATAGTCCCCTTACTCTATATTTCTCATAATTCTGACCAATACTTTACCAGGACTATAATATCCACGACCTCGGTCTTGTCCTAAGGCGATGCCCTACGTTTGTTTCTTCTTGAGCTCGATCGGTGCGGGTAGGGGAGGCTTTAGCTCTGCCTCATTAACTTTTTTTTTTGTCTATACCTATTACATAGTTGATTTTGATCCACATAATGCCCTAGATGTATTTTATTGGAAGCGCTGTGGTACCCGCCATCCTCATACCTAGGGATGGGAATCCGCTTTCACTTTATTTTCTTCTGTACTGTTTTAGGAATGGTATGGAGCGATGGGCGCAGGATCGGTTGCTGATGGCAGATGTTCAACATTTTATGCTAGGTTTCAGTTAGATTCAATTGAGCGATAAACGGATCAACTTGGCCTTTCTTTTTTCTCTTTCGATACTAACTCGATAAGTTTGCTCCATCAGCCTTGCGGAAGCAGTGTTTTCAGAACTGCCACTCCCATCCAAGAATGCCGGGGAGACCGTCCGACAGTACCGGTACTCGAGTATAGTCGCCCGTCTACTTTCTCCCGAACCACTTCAAAACACCCTTGGCCTTCCCTTCTCCGTTTCCTTCTGTCTCCATCTTTTCCCTCTCTTCCTGCGAGAATCTTTCTTCAAACTCTAATCTTGCTTGACATTCAAATCTCTATGGTCAGTCGCATTCAAGTTCGCATTCTCCCCGACTACCAACACACTCTCCTCCTCGCCAAATCTCCAGTTGCCCCTTCTGACCCCTGACGCGAGCCTTGTGATCACAAACCGGAATAGAATACAGGCGGGAACACTCCCCAACCTTCCTACAATCTCTTCACGCCTCAAAGCCTCTAGTAACCATCTCCAGCTAAAGCACAAGCTTCATACCAACCTGCTCATAGCCTACAGCTGCGCCGAGCATGATATCACGGTAGCTCTGGTATGCTTTTCGGGCAGGACCGCACAGTACCGAGTTCGTACTGTGCGACTGTGAGGTAGGGATCTATCGACCTGGCTGCGTGCAGGGAGAGGGCTTCTTGTGGAGATGAGAGGAGGTGAATTGCCGCAATATTGGAGCGGATTGTTGCCCGGGGGTGGGAGAAGAGAGCCGGGTGTTCGTTGAAGAGGGTTTTGGATGTTATGAGGTCATAGGTGTTGAAGTGGGATTCGGCGAGGACGAGAGCTACACTAGGCAGCTTGGGAAAAATGGAAAGACAAGTATGATCGCATTTGAACTCTATCTTACACGCTACTGTCCCTGATAAGTAACATGCTTCCCTGTGCATGAACCTCTTGCATCTACGAGTACTCTCCTCACTGAAGCAATCGTGCTCACCCCCGCAGCAGCAACACCCTGATAGAGCCTAAGGAAAGCATAAAGGAGGGAGCGAACAAAAGTGCAATCGCAATAGTCTCTAGAAGGAAAGGCGGAAGATGGAGGAACGGTGCTCTAGCTCTATCTTCTCTAGCTAAGGACAGGCTAGGAGATATGTCTCCATCTGACAACAACCAAACACTCCCGAAACTCAACGAACTCTGAGGAAACACATGCGGCTGACAAAACCCAATCCCCAGCAATCTAGAGCCATCCTAATATCCCATGATCCCTAACATATCCATCACGCGCGACCAGGAAGGTACTGCTTGCACCCACTTCCCTTGGAAAAGCAGTCGTGGGCCCCCCCACAACAGCAACATTTCCTCCCATCCCCTACCTGGGAGCACTTCAGCCGCAAGCCGTCGACGTATACGCTCTCTATCTCGTGAGCCGGGATCTCTTTTATTTGCAGGGCAAGGCCTATTTTTGCGCCCTTGACACTATACCACCCCCACCTCTTGACCTTTAGCCCAGACTGGTCCTCAAAGGCGGTTTTGAGCAACCGGGGGAATTCGCTAAATAGCCCAAGTTCGAGGATGTAGGCAGAGGTATTCTCTACGCAAAACCGCACCAATTGGGTTTTGATCCCAGAGATGGTGTAAGGGCCAATGGCCCTGTCCAATTCGGCTTCTTTTCCGAAGAGGACGAGTAACCCGAGGGAGTTCCTCTCGGCAGAGGGGTTCCTGTAAGGAGTGACGACGCGCGGGGACCTTCGGTGGGAGGCGAGCACATTACATGCTTCTGCCGCTAACTCTATCATAGTGCTTCCGGCACTATTTAGAGAGTGGGGATCGATGGCTATAAAGCCAGTGGTCCCCAAGGCAGCGGTGTCCAGCATTTTGCTGACACCCCGCGCTCCCCCCGAGTTCCCGGGCTCACCCCTCATCCCCTGTTAACTCCCATATTAGCGCAGCCCATAAATAGGGAGATTTCGCAACCAAGAATTCGGGATCGCTATCGTTGTGACGGGCTTGTTTACTGTGACAATAGCCTAATTGGAAGAATGGTCGCCATCACAAATGCTTGTTTACCCCGCCAAAACAAGTTGGTATCTTGCCGCTTAGATAACAGAATTTTTATCTCTGGCTATCGCAAGCTATCCCTTGGGCGGTCTGAGACAGTAAAATTCGCAGCCAGGCACACAGCTGCTATTATAAGTAACACTATACCATAATGGGATAGTGCAAAAGGTAGAGAAGCAACGTCAGGCATTGAACAACGATAGTAAAGATCAACAAAGTTCTTCGATCACCACAATGTCGCAAGTAAAGCAATCCCGAAAACCTTTGTCCACAATTTCACCCAATCAAATAATTTCAGAAAAAATCAACCCGTGTCCGAGCATGCAAGCCCAATGTACTACATTCATATTCCTCCAGCCATCCTCCCATGGTAATAATGGTTGACCTATGTGCTCCTGCCGTGGACCGAGTGGAATATAGGATGATTGACTGGCTGGAACATTGCCTGATTGCTGAACCGATATTTGAGTTGTTTTGGGATGATGAGATGATTGATGTAGTGGTTGAGGGAACTAACCACTATGCAGAAGTGAAAGGTGCAGGGAAAATATCTGTGGAGGGAAGAGTCTTTGGTCGCCTATGGAAGAAGGTAACCGAGAGGGAGATCAAGCTGTTTTTAGCTATATTAATGTATATGGGAGCAAAGAGGGGAGGTGGAATTGGGCCGGGAAGCTTTTGGAATTGAAGAGAAAATATGAGATCGATCTTTCGAGCATTATCCTTCAAGCGCTTCTGTCAGATTAAAAGATATCTCCATATCTCCGACCCACAGCTACAGCTTAGCCGCACCGAGTGGTTTGAGAAACTAGAGCCTCTAAATACAATGATCCAGTCCCGCTGTCAGCAATACTACTTACCGGCATCGAATGCAACAATCGACGAAATGATGATTCGCTTTGGTGGCCGAAGTCATCACACTTACCGAATGCCTAGTAAGCCCATCACCGAAAGGTACAAGGTGTTTGCCCTCTGCGATATCGGATATACGTATAGTTGGATTTTTGCCTGCTGCTTGAATTCCTTTGTGGGGCTTGTTCTTCAAGAAGATCTTACTCCAACCGGCTCTATGGTATTCCAGCTTGCTGCTTCTCTCCCTGCGACTTCAGAGCTGCATTTTAATCTCTATATGGACAATTATTTCCCCTCATAGCACTTTTTTGCCAAACTTAGAGAGAGAGGGATTGGGGCAGGTGGAACTGCACGGGTCAATTCTGGAGCATTTCCACCGGAGTTGCATGATGATCGTAAAAGTATTTCATGGAATGAGATATCAGGTGGGCCAGTAGGGCATGAGGGAATGGTACTAGGGGTTCAGTGGCAGGATAACCGGGCAGTACATTTTTTAACGACGATTCACACACTACACGAGCGGGTTATTACCGAACAGGAAAAGCCACGTTTGACGAGCAGCAATTGACCTGCTATTCGGCGGGTATTTGGCCCAATGGAGCGAGCGAAGGTTCCTATTCCAGTCATTACCAATGACTATAATAGGTATAAAGTAGGTGTTGATGTGACCGATCAATACCAAAGTTATTATTTCACACAATTAAAGTGTCTTCGAAAACTGACCGCCAATCTTTTATTGGCTTCTTGACACTACGATCATCAATACCTTTCTTCTTGCCTCTCATCTTCCAGCACAGTATCGGTATACTGGCTCCTCCCGTGCCCTCCGCCTCACACTTGCTGAGTTACTTGTTGACCAGTATGGCCATAAGACCCCCCTCCCACGCAAAGCCTACTATACGCCTAAAACCACCTTGCCCCGCTACCGTAAACTACAGCACAGGGTATCGCTTTCTCCTCCAATTGGAACAAAAGCCGAACACCAGTTCTTCCGTGGAGGAAATTCAAAGCTGGAATGCGCGGAATGCCAGTTTACCCTTCGCCGAGCAAAACAGAAGGGCACCCGTGGGACCTTAACTCGCTTTGGTTGTCATGGCCCGGGATGTGGATTTCCCCTTTGTTTACGCTGTTATGATAGTAGGCATGAATGTCTTGTATGATCGATTTCTCTTTTGAATTTCTTTTCTTGCCTATGGCGATAGTATAATTTGCTCGCTAGATCTATAGTCACGAATCCTGTGTGTCTGGGACATGTTGGGGGATCATATGCAAGTGGAATCATTATACTAAGACTCAGCAGAGTAAGTGAACGGAATTGTGAATACTAGCTAAGCTACCCTCCGTCCAGAAAGCATGATTCTCTTAATGCGTTCAATTTTCTTTTGTGCCGTCACTTTTGATATCATTCCTTGGCTTAATAAGCGCCAAGTGTCCCTTTTTGGAATCTGTGTGCCTGGCTGCAAATTTTACTGTCTCAGACCGCCCAAGGGATAGCTTGATGGGATATGAGCCCTGACCTGTGACCTGTTGCCGTAGCGACAAGCTGAAATATCCCGAATTCTTGATTGCGAAATCCCCCTAATCTTAAGAATTAAAGTTATACATACCTCCCGACTCCAAACTTCCTCCCAGGGAGTCCCATCTGAGGCTTGGGTTCTTGATTGCCCCTCCTCCTCGCTCCCTTCATTCCCTTCCCTTTCCTTCCCCTTCCTCCGGCTCCCACCTCTCCTCCTTGTTACCACACCCCCCCCTTCATCGTAATACCCACTGCCCGAGCTGTCAGGACTGGACTGGGCTCGGTCAACCTCCCTTTCCTTCCCCTTCCCCGTACAAATCCTCTTCCCGGCTGCTGCAATTTTTTGTTAGCATGTTTTTCACTCACACAGTAGTATCGTGCCACCCTCAAATTCGGTTTCTGGGGTACACAGGTTGATACTAGCTGTACTAGTAAGAATCTGACTAAAAACATGACACATTCACGGCAGAATAATAAAAAGAAAATTCTAATTAAAACTTAATAAACAACTGGCTAGTATGGTTGATACCTGCCCTGCGTAGCCCAGAAACTGAATTTGAGGTGGAAGAGAATTTGAGGGTGCCGTGATACTATGGTTTGAACTCACAATTTCCCCCCCTGCCCATGATCTCCACCAAGTGGCTCTCTCTCCCTCTCCCAGCTGTGCTTGCTGTGCTCCGTCCCTCAGTACGTCTTGCCATGTATGTACGATGTAGCGTTCCCGAGGTGATGCTTAACTTGAATGAAGATTGTTGGTTGGTATGGTTGGTATAGTAGGTGTGGATTGTCGCTTGGGTGGTTGGTGTGAAAAAATCGTTGTAGTTGATTTTCTAATCTAGAGAGAAGAAAAGGAACGCACTAAGGTTACTTATAGTATACGACACAGCGCACAATCACTGGATATCATGATATGCCAGTCACCCTCGAGCGTGACTGTTCCCACAATCGTTCTCTCCAGTGCACCCTAAACTTACGATGGGGTTACTCCATCAAAGGATGGGATGAGAAACGAAAGAGAAGAAAGAAAAATATGAAGGATAATAGAAGTAGAAGAAAGCGGGGCTTGGAAATAGGCGAAGACGTAGACGGGTGACTGAGCAGTCATGGGGCATCACTCGTGTCTGCGATAGTATAAGAGGACAAGCACAGTTTCGAACAATATGAGCTCCACTATTTCCCGCCGGAAGTATATCTGGCACATTGAAACAAAATTCCCTATAGCAGAAACTTCTATTACTGAAGAGTCCTATACTCTTCGTATTCACGTCCTCTACCCCGTGCCTACCAGCTTCTAAACTACGCAGTTTACGAGAGCCATTTCCTTCGATCTTCGACTTGGCCGTCTTGAATGTCGTGATGCCGTAGCTTAGGCTCTAGTAGTGAGAGCTACTATAGTCCTGCTACAGAGCGAGGCGAAAAGTATACTATCATCATTTGGTACGATTCAGGGGTGGAGGTGTCTCGGCAGAGATCCCAGCAACGAGGGCCACTGGGACAGCTCCGGCAATAACAAGGAAAGCACTGGTGAAGAAAGCATTGGCGATGTTAGAATCTTGTCTTCTCCGGGTGATACTTGTAGCAGGTAACCGATAGTTTGCTAATGATGACTCTTCTTTGCCTCGTCACTGTTGCGATAGCTAAGTCCTTTGACTACTATGAAGCAAGAGTGATCGTTAGGCTCTTCTAAGACTGTCGTGTCTTGATTCCTGAAAGTGTAGTGGATAAAGATCTTGGTATTGAAAGTATGGTGTATGAAAGAACTTAGATGGTTGCGTGAAGAACCCAAATCCCATGCCTTTTGTTTATTTTTTATTTTTATTTTTTGTTTATCATGTGCTTTGTATGAATCAACTACTGGGAACAAAGACTAGGTGCAGCGCTAGCTATGGTAAAGAAAAAAACCGATCCCCTATGTTTTATCCACCCTGGTATCAGGGAAAAAGCCATCAACCCAAGTCTCACTGGTCCGAGACCAACCGCACACCAGCCGCGCAAAATAAGAAATCAAACTCCGACTAAAGGGGTGGAACAAGAAACATCAAATAAATACACGGGGAAGAACCAACAGGAAAATCCTGGCGGTAGACACCAACAAAGATAATAACAGATATACCACTTTCGAAACCCTTAGGAACCGACAATGAAAGAAGAACAAAGAGGGTGCGGGGGCCACTAAAACCATAGTGGCATTGCAAAACATTACTCTAGAACCCAAGGCGTTGACATCTGCTGTAACCGCCTCCTGGGTGGTGGCCGGAATCGATAGAGTAACGATACTATCTCTATACCAAAGTGCGGTATGTAACGAGACTAAGTACCGGAGGCTTAGACTAAGTTGTTGTAACAAACTTTTTACTATATCGCAACTACCAAGTAGTTCCTAATAGCTAAGTATGTTTGGGTCTTGCTGGATTCCCGAAGCGAACCGAAGAAGTAACTGTTCAACCAAGTATATTGAAAACTCTGTCTGTCGAAGTCTGCTTTCTCTAAGTTCGGAGGATAGCAGGTCTTAAATATACTTGTCAGGCTAACCGGCACCTTGTAAACAATAACCATAATGACTCCCAAACGGTACCCTTGAAACGTTACATAAAACATATCAAGTATCAAACGATATCTTGACACAATAAATAAAATATACTGAGTATCAACCGATACTCGAAAGCAAACATAAAACATCATGAGTATCAAACTCAATCATAAAACATACTGAGTATCAACCGATACTCAAAACCAAACAGTAACCCGTACCAGTTACACCCTGAAAACAAAATGAAATCATCATTTCAAACATAGAACCAAGAAACCTAAACCCCCTTACTATCATAGTCGGTGTCCAAGTGGGGTTCCCAGAAACCCAAATCGACTATTGGCTCCTCAGAGTGCTGTTCATAACCATCCTTAGTAGGAGTAAAACAAACCGTAATATAACCGGAAAAACCAGTAGGAAATTCCCCCCCCGGCATATTGTCAGTCCACTATGCCTGTACCAGGTCCTTAGCGGTTTCAAGTCCTTCCACTGGTTCCCAACTATTCTCGCTATTTGGGGACCCTTTCCATTTTATTAGGAATTGTTCTTTGTCATGTCTTGTCCTATGGTCAAGAATGGTCTCAACATCCCATTCTTTTTCATCATCAATTAGGATAGGCGCCGGTTTGGTGTGGGCCCTTCCGGGGAATCGTTCATCATCGTTAGGGTGGTAGGGTTTGACAACTGAGCAGTGGAATACTCCTCTCTGCCGTCGATATATCCTCGAATTCATGCGAACTGTGTAGTTCTGGGTATGTTCATCGAATTCTATGACGATAAAGGGACCTCTCCATCGTGGTTGAAACTTCCTGGACCTGCCAGATTCCGTCGCACATTGGTTACCAAACATCATTACCCTTCCCCCAACTCCAACAGGTTTAACATCGTCCCTTCTCTTGGGTGCAGTCTTGGTAGATCTAACTCTCATTAGCTTCAGGACCAGGTATGGTGCGTTCCTGATTTCCTGGTGTCTGTTGTGATAATCGTCAGGGGCAGGAACCGCAGAAGGGTAGACTCGGTAGGGGTCTAAGAAAGGGTAGTCTCGACCATACACCGCTTTGTATGGGGACATGTTGATAGTATCAGAGTAGCCAGCGTTAGAATATGCTGCCACCTCAGGGAGGGAGGTGAGGAAATTGGTTTGGCAGAGGTTGGTGACGTTTCGCAGGGCAGTCTTGAGCTCCCTGATTTTCCGTTCAGCCTGCCCATTCGTTTGGTGATGGCTGGGCGCAGCCATAATGTGTTCGATCCCCATAGTCTTAAGTGTCTGCTTGCAGAACTTAGAGGTGAATGGTGGGTCAGCATCAGTGACAATCGAGGTAGGTACTCCATGAGGCGTAAAAATATGGTGCCGGAGTAGCTCAGTACTCTGAACTGCAGTTGCAGTAACCGATGTTGGGATCAGCCAGCTGAATCCCACTGCTCTATCCACTACTACCAGGACCGAATCCTGGCCCTTCAGTTTGGTAAATGGACCCAGAAAATCAATAGCATACCTTGAAAATATCTCGGAGGGGAAAGGAAGGGTCCGGGCATCACCGGCTGGTAGGGTGTTGCGTTCTTTGTTGGTCTGGCATAGCTCGCATTGCCTAACAAAGTCCCTGAAATCCTTCCACATTTCCGGCCAGTAGATATATTCAGATGGATACCAAAGGTTCCTATCTGCTGTCAGCCATACCAAGAATGCTGACCCATAAGGCTCACGCACAGACCCCTGCGTACCAAACAGTAAAAGCACACAGTACCAGATACATCTCGGTCTAGCTTAAGATGATAGTCACGTGCCTCCGACTATAAGGTCACGTGTTAGATTCAGAGCTGCGTCATAGTTATTATTAGTTAAAATATAATTATGCGACACGTCATAAACATGACGGCGATAATAGCGCAAAGGCGTCTGAGAGATTTAAGTGTGCGTTCCCTTTTTAGGATGCCCATAGGGTAGGAACGAGAGTTCTCTAAGATGACGGACGTAATCAGAATAAACACTTAAGTAAAATATCGTATAACGATACCAGAAGACACATAGCGGAGACCTCCGGGCCCGCTCAGAACCAGTTAGTACGAATATAAGATAGTGAGCGCAAATTGCTATTCGAGCAATTGCTGCCACAGGTCAGTTCGGAAACCTGATGCGCAGACAGTAACAAACTCTCGCGCATTGAATGGTCAGACACCTTGGAAGTTGGCCGCTTCATATACGGTTTGGTGAAGAGATGGTACCACGTTGGCATTAGTCGGCTGCGTGTACTCTAGACTGAGCTATTATTCACGGGACTGACACACCCCCACGATAATATGGTAGTCTACTTCTTCATAATGTGAGGGTTAGGGTTAGGCACCAAGCAAGCGAAGCGAGCGAGGTGTAGGGGTCTACTGTGTAGACAGAGGGGAGGCAGGAGAAGAGAATGTTTATTGAAGTCGATGGGCGTAGACAAGTCTGCTAGATGTAGTGTAGCGGAGTAATGCTTGTTTCGTCTTCGTTATGGAGACTCTTCAGTACGCTGGGCAACCGAGCATTTATAGCTAACGGCCCCATCTTGTGCGGAACTTATCACTCGTTTTTCGGTTATGTTGAAAACAGGTGTGGGAATCGTTTTTTCGCCTGAGAAGTGTCAAGGTGTCCACACAATCAACAGATTCTGAGTTACCTCCTAAGAGCATACTGCACGTCTACATGAGCTGGCGGAGCGGTCTGAGCAAATCAGAGAGCGTAACGCGCACACGTGGTGGTGAGTGGCCCGTTCGGTAAGTGGGATAGTCGGAGGTGTATCACCCCGAGATGGTGTGGTGACTCCACTCTCGTGCATCGGCGACATCTTTATTCCAAGCGAGGTGTGGGTCGAGCGGTGAGAGATCCCTTTGTCCACCGGAACTGGGTGGATGTCCAAATCGAGTATCCGAACGCATCCGAAGAGCGCCAAGTCGTCGGTGAGAGGACACCTGCATGCATGATGCATGCACTGACTGCATGCGTCATGCATGCAGTTCAGCCCCGGGAACTAATTTCCGGATTCAGTAAGTAACGCGGAGATAGAGCACTTACCTAATGGGGAAGTGTGCTACGACTTCCTATTTCGGTCACGGGATCCTACTTCCTAATTTGGAAGGTCCCGGGACGCCAAGCAGTAACCAGCCACAGTCCAAGCCACCTCACGTGACGCCACGTCACGTGCCTTAGCCACAACGCCACGTCACGTGCCTTAGCCACAACGCCACAACGCCGCAACGCCACCATCACGTGATGCGCCACAACGCCACAACGCCACAACGCCACAGCCTTCAGCCACAGCGCCACCATCACGTGATGCGCCACAGCCCCTGCGCCACGCCGCCACCTGGTTAGCCACAGTGTGGCTGGTTAGGGGTTAGGGTTAGGGCTCGCGTTCGGGTTAGGGTTAGGGTTAGGGTTAGGGTTAGGGTTAGGGTTAGGGTCAGGGTTAGGGTTAGGG
>Ga0307507_10005408_pt1 | contig 21051 bp, 23 predicted proteins | sample 7_EM_MG_FD_207223 | JGI IMG/M metagenome (GOLD analysis project Ga0307507, IMG submission 207223) | Populus trichocarpa ectomycorrhiza microbial communities from riparian zone in the Pacific Northwest, United States - 7_EM | ecosystem: Host-associated > Plants > Roots > Unclassified | place... | reverse complement strand
TGATACATGCAATCAGTATTGTGGAGCAGGAAAGCGGTCAAAGGTGAAGTTCACAGAGTGCCACATTCGAATGCTAGCCACTAAAGTTAGTGGCAAGCCTATATTCTCTGTTCCAGTACTTCCATGGCTCTTTGATCTCTATTCCTCTCTCGTCTCGAGAAACATCTTTTGTGCAACTATGGCGGGAGATGCCTAACAGACCACTGATATGGAGGTGACAAGCAAGAAGCATCGGAACATTCGAGTACTAATTTAGAATGGGCGCTCATATACGCACAGACAATTAGCCATACATTTTCTGATCCCCGTGCTCGGATACCAGTACTCGCTCGAGCAGGCTCAATAATCTGGGATCCTACGAGTACTGGACGCCTCGACGCGCCGGGGGAAAAGTTAGTCCTGTAGTGCAGCCCGGTACGGCTGTGGAGGCTTGCTTGGGTACTAGTACGGTACAGCTTGAAGTCTCACTCAGCAGCCCGTCATCCACTATGACCCATGCTTAGGCTTGTCTTGGAGGCTGGAGCTAGGGGAATAAGGGAGTAAGGGATCAGAGGTCTAAAAGTCAAAAGCTTTTCTCACATGCAACTGATTCTGGTGTACGCGGAGGGCACATGCCGCCACTCCTATCTTTTCGCTCCCCCACCGCAGAACAAGTATCACCTTCCTCAGTGATGGCAGGTTGGAATATAAATCCAAAAACGAGTGATAAAACATGAACCTTGGCAACCCCCCTCCTCCGGCAGCCATTTTCTTAACCCACCTCAGGTGCCTCCCCACTGTGCTGGGGCCTCAGTCGTAGGTCTAACAAGCCTCACTGTCTCACCGTCTCACGCATTGGTGGCCCATCCGTTCTAACCAACTGGATACAGACCCCATCAACTTGGACCACAGGATACTCGCGTGGCTGAGTTGAAGCGGGCCACTTTGTGCTGCGTGAGCGCGGGCACGGTAATCCTCAGAGACCGTGATCATACGCTTTGGCTTCGACGCAAAAAGAATCTGACGAACCCGAACACCCAAACGCCTTCTTGGTCTTGGCTATCGACGAAGGCCTGCTGCTTACCCCAGAAAGTGGCAGAACCTGGTACTGGTACGATATCTGAGCGTCAACTGTCTTGTGCTGTGCTACCGGTAGTTGGTAACCGTACCTTGCACTCTTCTTTCCATGCTCGAGTCCCGGTATTCCCGGTGGAACATGTTCCAAACGTCCCGCCATCCGGTTGGCATACAAAAGAAACCGCGCTTTTGTATCACACTGTGCCATGGCGAATTCAGCCTTCTTTCAATCGTTCCGTCTTACCGGTATTCTTTTCCACATCTGACATCCGTGGTCTCGATGGTCCCCACCCTGGTATCCATTACTCAAGTACTATAACTCTGGGCCTTCACTGGCCGGAGTTGGCGGACGAGAGTCTGCTAGCTGGGAGCCTGGCGTTCCATTTCTCCGTTTCTTATCTCTCTTGAGTCTTGAGGCTTGAATTTTTCTTTTTTTCCCTTCTTTTCTTTTTCTCCTTCGATTGCTTCTCTGCAAGTCTTGCCAGCCTACCGTAGCCAGCTTGCCCCCTCAATACCGGTATTCTTCCTCCTCCTCTTTCACCTCTTACCCCCCCTGCCATTAATTTGTTAGCTTCTTCCACACGCTCCTTTTTCTTCCGCAGGCCGGCTTGCTCTCCTCCTCTATTCCTTTTTCCCAGCTCTTGCTGCTCTTTTTCCCTTCCCAGTAAAAACCCGCTCACCCATCGTCATTAAGGCAAGGCCCGGTGCTTAAACTTTTATCCTTCGTTTACGAATACCGGTAGCGTGTTTGATCCTGGCACGTCTATTGAAAGATCAGATTTCTTACCCCAGATCTGGGATTCACATTCTCCCATAGCGCATACACCCGAATTCCGGGCATACCCGTCGTTAGCGGAAAGGGAGTACTGGTAATATAACTAGGCGAGTGGGCTGAACTCCCCCGCCTGGAGTCCTACGGAGCTCGGGAGTCTAAAAAAAAAAAAGGAGCCTGGAAATGCGATATCCGATGTAATCATGTTCAACGTGCAGATATCTCAAGCTACCTCTCCTGTTACTGCGAGCCCTGCTCCAGAGGGGCCTAGTGGTTCGAAAGAAAAGAAGCGCTCTCGATCAGGTAGGTTTAGATCTGCTCTGTTATATCTATTTGAGCCACCCCACTTCCAGCTTTTGGCTTTATCGATGGGTCTTTTTGATGTAAGGTTTAATACTTGGTTTGTAATATACTGACTGCTCGCCTCTGGGATATGCGACAGGTTGTATCGTGTGCAAAGTCCGTAAGGTACCGTATAAATCTTCAGCCCTTTCTAATCGGAAACGATTCAAGTTAATCTGACTTTGTGTTTTACCAGGTCAAATGCGACGAGCGTCCCGGATCTTGCAGCAATTGCCAGAAACTAGACATCAATTGCCCTGGCTATTCGCCTATCAATTCTTCAGAGGCTCCCGAAGAAACAGTCAGTGCTATATTTGCACGAGCGGGGCGGAAACGACGACGAATGGTTGGTTCGTGTGTTGATTGCAGAGCATCGAAAAGCAAATGTTCGAGTGATAGACCGACATGTGAACGTTGTGCCAAGAGGGGGATCACTTGCGAGTACGATGAGACTTTGCGAGGTCTCTCAGGAGGTCAGAGCCCTAAGAGTAGACGGGGTAAGAAGAAAACTCCTGCGTCCGCTAGCGATTTTGGTGTGGAGGAACTTCCGAAATACGAGGGTTGGGCAAGTGCTGTCCTAGAAAGAAGGGTTTCGAGAAGTGAGAGTGAAGACAGGAAGGGTGAGACTGAATTAAATGGAACGGATTGGTGAGGATGCTGTTTGGTAGCTTAGTGAAGACAATATTTTGCTAATGTCCGTATTTTTTGTAGGTTGTTTTCGCCTAGCCTGCCCAAGTCCTCTTCACACCTAAACCTGTTAGTTGAAACTTACTTTAACGACGTTCATCCCTGTCGGTCCTTGAGCTTTCTTCACAAGCCAACGTTTATGCGCGCTCTCCAAGAGGGAACGGTTGAAAAAACATATGGAAAACCTCTAGTGCTGGCTATGTGTGCATTAGCAGCACAGTGAGTGGCTTCTCTCTCATCTCCCTTAGACTGCTTTTAATTAATTATTTCGTAGCATAGTTTATTGGGATGAAGTACTAGAAGGACGCTCTGTTACCCCTGATGCCCGGAATCCGAGTGATCAGCCATCTCTGAACTTAATACCAGGTGACCAATGGGCCAAGAAAGCGCAACATATAATGGTCACAAATTTCGCGGATATTAGTCCAGAGAGATTGATGGTATGTAGGAGTTTTCAAGCGCTGCTCTCCATGGGGGGTGGAGGCGTAACAGTGGTCTAATAGCAAGCAGGCCTTGGTACTCTTGTGCGAACATCATTCCCGAACTCAGCAATCCCGCGAATGCTTTATGCTCTCTGCTTTCCTAATACGTGCAGCTCAGGCCCTGAATCTGGATATAGGTCAAGAAGATACTCCGAAGGCACAGGATCCTGATGCCGTCACCGAATGTGAGACAAGAAGGCGACTTATGTGGTCTTGCTATATCGTAGATCTTCTCTTGTGCTCCGGGGTTAAGCGGTTAATGCTGTGGGACCCAGCGAACATTAAGGCGCAGCTGCCGTGCCAGGAAAGAAACTATACTTTACAAATACCCTGCGAAACCGAGTCCCTGTACCCCATACGCACGGGTTCACCAGGCATAAGAAGTTCAGATAATTTAGGCATAGAAGCCTACTATATCAGGCTTTTCCACATTAGAGGAAAAGTTCTTGAGTAAGTATTCTTCTTCCGCTTGATCGATGTTTAACTGAGTGCTCGGTAAAGGCAAATACGTAACCCAGATCCCTATGCACCGCCTTGGTCTGCCGATTCACCCTTCCAAAACCTGACCAATGAATTAGTTGATTGGGAGAATACGCTTCCTGACAGTCTAATTTTCAACAACTCTAATGTATATGCCCGTCATGAGTACCGACAGCTTGGTGCATTTTTTGGTCTCCACCTTGTATACCATCAGGTTTTCTGCGATCTCTATCGTATATCTCTTCCAGGCTATCACTTCCCTGCTGCAGCTACCTTTAGCCGTGCTCCAGACGGATTCGCAGCACAGTGCCAGAGCACGTGCAATGTTCATGCAGCACGTATTTCGGAGATATTTGAAATGAGCTTCGCCCACGGGTGGAAGGCCTTGGTCGAACCGTTGTGTAATGTCATCGCATTTGAGAGCTCGAAACATCAAATTGTGTATTTCTCCGCGTGCAGCTCTCCTGGGCCAGAAAGGCGAAAGCTATGGGATACACTAGCATGTAATTTAGTAGTAAATATTAAAGCCTTGAACAACATAAAAGGTTACTCAAGGGCTGCTGGGGAATGCGTAGGTTTTATTTCACCTCTTCCGAGAGAATGATACTGACCTAACGATATAGGTATCATCAATACAAGGGCTCCTGGAAAGGCTGAATATGTCCAGCATTTTGAGCCCTGTGCCTGGCTACAGCGAGAAGCGCAGGTATGTTTCCTTCACTCACTGGCCGGAGGCAACTTTTACCAATAAGTAACGGTGAATACAGCATACGGTCAAGTGAGATCGTTTACGGCGATATACATAACTTACATCAGTTCTCCACTTTCCGCCTTGTCCGTGAAGGTCTTGCTAAACCTGGCTCTTCCTCGAATCGGGAACCCCCTACACCTCTGCGACCTGGAGAACATGCCCTCTCAAATGTCCGCGCTGTTGACACCCTACAAGTTGTCACTTCAAATCCCCCGAATTCGCATCAAATCCTCCCCCCTCCATTGCCTCCTCCGTTGGCTAGTAATGGACAAATGACACTGGATTCGCTTGCGCGGCCGTCGGAACAGCAATATCAAGATATTCAGGCGGATTACGAGGCAGCAATATGGGCGGAGATAAACTTTAGGGTTGCTAGTGAAAGTGGCCAGATGTTCGCCTGGGACCCGTATTTTATGAATGGCGGCGGCATTGATGGCGCTGGTGGGTCTGGGGGCGGAGGCTGGGGGTGATTGCCATTGCAAGGCTGAATCACCTGAGATGTTTTCCTTTTATTCTCTTTTGCTTCAGGTGTCTCGCCGGGGGTCGTCACATGTAGCAACGTCCGTAGGCTCGATTTGCTCCACGCTCAATACAAAAGGAGTACACATATTTTATTTTTATAGTTCGCCTCGATAACCGACGATGCGCCATATATGCATAAAAGGTGGTTTATGAGACTTTGCAAAAAGCTACCTTGTCATCATTACTACAGTGCTGTGCCGCTGTTATGCAAATATACCATGTCTACTAAAATTTTACTAATATACAAACAGACCGTCCGATTATTGATAGCGCGAACTTCAGAACGCCTCTCTTTGTATTAGCTGTCTAACTGCTCACCGATTTATTCTTGAAATCAAAGTGGGGTCGTATCGTGCGAATCGGATCAATAAGTTCGCTAGGAGCTCGGTAAAAGCGCTCTCGGAGCTCGGAAAACTCCCAGATTAAACCTGGGACCTCATATATTGTACCCCCAACGGCCTCAAACAGCACGTCCGACTATAGGATACTAGTATACATGTGGAACAGGGTATTTATAAAGCCAGGAAGTATTCCCCTTCAATTCCCTCCTTCCTGCGCTCGCTCACCATCCCGGAATCGGGGCAATCAGCAACAATATGGAAAAATTAGGGAAAAGGCCAAACTTCCTTGTGATTGTCGCCGATGACCTTGGCTTCAGTGATTGCAGTTGTTTTGGTAGCGAGATACAAACTCCCAACATCGACCGTTTGGCTAGCGAGGGATTACGATTCACGGATTTTCACGTCGCCGGAGCATGTTCACCCACTCGTTCTATGCTCTTGACTGGCACCGACCACCATATCGCTGGGCTGGGTCAACTCTCCGAGTATACCAGGAATTCCCCAGCTCACCAGGGGAAGCCTGGGCACGAGGGGTACCTAAATGATAAGGTTGTCACCCTGCCACAACTTCTGAAGGATGGCGGGTATTTTACTATTATGAGTGGGAAATGGCATTTGGGACTGAAGCCGGAATATTCGCCACGTGCTAGAGGGTTTGAGAAAAGTTATGCCCTGCTACCCGGCTGTGCTAACCATTACGGTAAGTCTATATACGCTTGAGTCGTTGATAAGGTCTACTAAGTTCCGCGCTTAGTTTCTCTCTCTCTACTAACTCGACAGATCACGTTCGTCGGTGCATGCTGATGGTTTGCTGCAGGGTTTGAGCCCCGATACAATGACCATCTACCAGGATTTTTCGAGACCGCTGTGACGGCTCTGCATATGGAGAACTCAGCCTACGTCCCCCAGAGCCCTCCAGAGCCCGATTTTTATTCTTCAGACTTTTACACATCAAAGTTGATCAACTACCTGGAAACACGAACGCCCGATGAAAAATCCAGACCATTCTTCGCATACCTGCCCTTCTCCGCCCCTCACTGGCCTTTACAAGCCCCAGAAGCTTCAGTTAAGAAGTACAAGGGCTTCTACGAAGACGGACCCGATGCCCTCCGCCTCCGCCGTCTAGAAAGTCTCAAGGCGTTAGGTCTTGTATCGTCCGACGTCCACCCACACCTTGTCGTGGCTCCAGAATCTACAGAGTGGGACTCCATGACTCCAGATGCCCGTGCTAAATCCGCCCGCAGCATGGAGGTCTACGCAGGCATGGTCGATCGCATGGACGAAAACATTGGGCGGGTCCTCTCATTCCTAGAGGCCTCGGACGAAGCAGGGAACACCTATATGCTCTTCATGTCAGATAACGGTGCCGAAGGTGCAAGCATCGAAGCACATCCGATTATGGGGGATGAGGTCATATCTCATCTGGAGAAATACTATGATAACAGCCTCGATAATATCGGGCGGTATAACTCTTTCGTCTGGTACGGGACGCGGTGGGCGCAGGCTGCCACTGCCCCATGTAGGCTTTATAAGATGTTTAGTACGGAAGGCGGCATTAGGGTTCCACTTGTTTTGAAGATACCAGGGGCGAGTAAGGAAGAGGCGGAGATAAGTCATGAGTTTTGCACAGTGATGGACCTGGTGCCTACGATCCTCGACTTGGCCGGTGTCGAACATCCTGGGACCTCCTACAACGGCAAACCGATCGCCCCTCTTCGAGGGAAGAGCATGACAGCATATCTCTCCTCCCGCGGACAGATACACTCTCAGGATGAGGTATCCGGATGGGAAATTGCCGGCAGCGGTGCGATCAGAAAGGGAAAGTACAAGATCACCTATGTGCCTGCGCCCAAGGGCCCCCAGCACTGGGAGTTGTTTGACCTGCAGAGTGACCCCGGCGAGACGAAAGACCTAAGTCAAGGATTGCCGGAGGTGATGAAGGAGATGCTGGGGTATTGGGAGAGGTACAAGAAGGAGGTTGGAGTTGTAGGGCTTGCTGGGGAGTTGGGTGATGTTCCACTTACGGTTGATGAATTTGAGGATACGGGCAAGTGGACGAGGTTCTTGGCGAAGGGTGGGATTCCTGTACCTTCTTAAACCTATGTTGTAGATAGTCGCTTTTCGTTTTCTCGTACCTACTTCCTATGGATGGGAAAAAGCATTGTTTGGGGGATCAATACATAGATGGGTTCTTTTCATATTCACTGGTGATCAATGGTGTTGCCCCAATCATCACGTCTCGCTCGCTAGCTCGGATTTTGCTACCCACCGGTTCACACTTATCTAGGCCACAAAACTTGGTCACATTTCCCCGAAATGAATACTTGCAGAGTACAAGGGCCGTGTAAAACGAGCCTACGAGACTGAACAGCCCAAAAAACCAGAACAACACCGGCGCCCCACCACTCCATCTCCCCATTCATTCATTCCTTCTAAGCTGTATATACAGTAACGAACGACAACTAACCCGTGACCTCCCACGATTCGAACCAACCAACCAGCCAAATAATCCTTCCCCCTGCAAGAAATACCCCCTCTCTCGATTTTCCTCATTTAGAATTTTCTCTCTAAAAAGTCCTATTTCGGACCGAAAGACCCCGATATGGAAATACCTGGCGGTGGGGAGTATTTGTAATGCTAATTGGGGGATTGTATAATATACTCTTTTTTTCTTCATTACTTCTCCCTCGGCGCTAGGCTCTTTTGTATCCCCTAGGAGAAAAAAAAACAGACACATTTAGGTCGGTTTATTACTCAGGGGTTGAGTGAGTGAGGGAGGGAGGGGGTGGTGTGAGGGAGAGGCACTTCCCATGAGTGGGTAGGTAGGTGCGCCGGGTAAAGGAGCGAGCGGAGGTGCCGGCGGAGGAGGAGGAGGGGGAGGTTGAGATGAGGGTGGAGGGAGGGAAGCGGAGGTGTTTTGCGGGATGTATGTACTGTTCGGGCTCTGAGAGATGTTAATGGGGCCCTCTATCATAGAAGACTGATTCGTCGGAGGAGGAGGAGGGCGCTCGCATGATACTACCGTAACTAATCTAATACACCTCTAAGGGAGACTCTGTTCACTAAGTATCACTCGGTTCACGTGATGTCAACCGGCACTGAGGCCAGGTATGATAACTTTATTTATGATTACTAGTATTCAACGCCAATCCAGTTTCGGGCTTACCGCGTAACGACGCCACTGTACGATACCCGACATATACCGGTAGTCTCGTTGGGTTGGATTACTTCATTGCTAGGCTGAGAGCTGATGAGATTGGCCTCTACTCGAGTACCGTGAAAACTTAGAACAAGGAGCTAATGAGGATGAAAATTTCCCAAGGTGTTTTGTGCAAGTAGTCTTACTTTCTGCTACGGGTGCCTATATAAGCACTAGAATGAGGTTAGAACCTGGCAATGTTGTTCACTAGCATGATAGTATGATTTGATATAAACCCCATACCCTTTATTCTGGGTATAGCATCAGATTTAATGCAGTAAATACCGAACGCCCCTCGGGAAAACTTATTCGCTTCATGCAAGTACAGAGTCTATAATAGCGCCACCCCCTCGAATATTCTCTTCTTCACCTCGCCCATGTACCCATTTACCCATTCACCGAGCCAGCTCCATCGCTAATAAACATTTTTTTGCCTCCAAAATACGATTAAATAGCCCTTGGGCGGAAAAGAGAAGGAAGGAAACGAAAACGAGGGAATGACAAGCGAAAAAGAAAAAGAAAAAAAACCGCACCGAAGCAAGTTCACCAAATACACCTTTGCATGCTTGAATTGAAACCCCCCAACACCCCCTACTCCACCGCCTTCCACTCCTGCTCCAACATAAACAACTCCTGCCAAAGCGCCGGATCCCCAACCCCAGTGGAATTAGCCCTCTTCCGCGTAGTAGCAGCTTCCACTTCCTGCGGGCTTTCAAACCCATATCCCACCACCGAATTCCCATAGCTGTACCTGTCAAACCCGGTCACGACATGCCTGTACCCGGCGCTGTTCCCAGCGGCGGCCGGGGCGGGGGGGTACACCCCCCCCACGTTGCGCTGCATCTGCAAGAGCGCGCGGACCCGGTTCATGGCGGGCTTGACACGGAAGTACACTTCGGCCCTGTGCCTGGCGGAGGCAGCGAAGTGGCCGACGTCGTTTAGCTGGCACGCCTCGGCCCAGATACGCTTCATGCGCGGAGAGTAGATGTCGCAACTGGCCGAGTCTTCGATGAGGGTGTCGTGGACCGTGAGGGCGCTAGCGAGACTCGATGGCTTAACCACATCAACGTAGCACTCCTCGCACACGATGAAGGATTCTGTGCCGTACCATTTCCGCCCCATCACGCCCGTGTCTTCGGGGCATGGGGGGAAGAGGGACCGCGTGTATGCGAATTCCTTGAACTTAGAAAAGTCTCCAAGGTCGAGTGACTCGGCTAGCTTCGCCAGGAGTCGTTTGTGCCTGGGCGATTCGGGCCCCATATTGCAGGAAGCGCGGGCGCCTGGGGGGTACTGGTCGACGTAGAAATGGCGCCCAAAGCCGGCCGCGAAAATTACAGTGAAGAAGCATGTAGGACAGACGGTAAAGTTGTCAATGCCCGACATTTTATACCATTGAGCACCATCAAGAACCTCGCTCTCGCACGGATGCGATTTGATGGTGGCATCAGCACAGTACCAGAAATGATCAAAATTCTTCACATTGTTCGACAATGAAACCTCCCAGGCAAGCGCAATCCCAACCATAGTAAAATCGCAACTCCACTTCACCGATCGTGGTTGTTTGGCTGGAGTTGGAATGAATTTTTCACGCCATGGAGAAAGCTCAATTTCGTCCAGATAGCACGCTTCACAGATCACAAACCCTGATATAGGTTTCTTGGTCGTCCACCAGTTCCTAGGTCCACCAACGTATGAGGTTCCAACGCACTTCGGAACCTCAGTGATCCGATAAGTGGCACTTCTGACAAAGTCCTTCCATGTGTTCCCATGCGTTGGAGATTCTGGATCAATAAGCCGGAGGAACCTCTTTCTGAGACCCGGCACCGCTAGACAACACATGGTTTCGATATCCTCTGGGCGAGGATCAAGGGGAACGAACCGGCTTACGAAAGGTGATGCCAAGACGATATCATTGTAACAAGCTTCACAAACGGCAAAATCCGGTATCTCAGATGGCACTCCCCACCAATTGTCACAAACACCGGCCTCATCCCCTTTGCAATTCGGTATCCGAACCCTCCTTTCCATATAGTTCGCGACCGGTTCAAAGCTTTGCGTCCGGATTGCCACAGCCCACAACTCCTGCATGTGTGGTGTATGAAAGTCACAACTCTTCTCCACATTGTGCTCCTTCTCGGCGTGTGAAAAGTAGTGTCCAAACTGAGATTTGTGAATATGAGTATAATAGCAATGAGCGCAAATATCAAAGCCCGAGACAAACGGCAGCTGAAACCACGTCCCCCAGTGAGTAAAATTATATTTAGGGCACGGAGGAAGGCGGGCGAACTCCTGAGGGCTTAAATCCCGATTAGTGCTTGGAGGTGTTTTCGGTGGCACGGTGCTCGAACGCTGGGTACCAGAGGGATGAGTCTTTTCGGAGGTCCTGGATCCCTGAGAAGAATAGGGTCGAGGTTCGCGTGTAGGAATTCCCAACGGAGAGCCCGGACGATCCGAGGTGGATAGCTCTTCACCTTCACAGGCAGACCCAGGTCCTTGGGTGAAGTACGGCCGGGGCTGACGAGAAGGAAGCTCGGCCGGGAGCGAGGTATCGGTATCGGACCTTTCAATCTTGGAATACGGCTGAGGTTCGCGGCCAGGGAGCTCTGGGGGAAGTGATGTATCTGTATCTGTTCTCTTTATAGAAGCATATGGCTGGGGCTCACGGCCAGGGAGCTCTGGGGGAAGTGAAATGTCTGTATCTGTCCGCTTAAGATGAGTGGCTAAATGAGGGGTATTCCCTGTTGCAGCGTTTGGCGGCTGTGATCCATAAGGACGGGGCTGGCGGGAGGGGATTTGCGGCGGGAGAGAGGTATCCGTATCTGTGCGCCCAAGACGACCAGGAACAAAGCCCCATTCATTGTCCCGGTCAGTAGGTTGTGCTGAACCTTGCGACCCATATGGGCGGGGCTCACGGGCAGGGATCTCTGGTGGGAGTGAGATATCTGTATCTGTCCGCTGAAGCTTGGGAAGGGAGCCTGGGGGCAGCCCACCGGGGGCAAACTGTGACGCTGGTTGGGATCCATATGGCCGAGGCTCGCGGGTAGGAATCTGCGGCGGAAGTGACACTTCTGTATCAGATCGTACGAGCGGAGGTGGAGCAGGGAACGTCCATTCGTTCTCAGCATTGGGCCGTGGTCTCGCTTGAGACCCGTATGGTCGTGGTACTCGAACGTGAATTTCGGGAGGGGGTGTTTCATTTTTCTCAAGAGCTTCAGCACCAGCGCTATATTTTTCCCCAGGGCCGACAGGTCTATCGGCACCAGGGGGTCTACTAGAGGAAGGCTGCCTCTTGGGAGGAGGAGGTTTCTCCTGTCTCGGAGGTTTTGAGGGCACCTGTTGACTAGATGTCCGAGACTCATGGTCCGATTCTTCACTTTCAGCTGCGTCCTCCACGGAAGGCGGTGGAGGGTAAGAGTTTTTCCGACGGGCAGTCGCCCTAGAAGTAGAACTTGCTCTCCTCCTCGAAGCGTCCAGCCAAAATTCATCAAGAGGATGCAGCGGATTCGGTGTAGGAGCCATGTTCGTAGGTTGAGAGTTATACTGAGACACTGACTGAAAAGGTGGCTGGTGACCGTGGTAAGTGCCAGCACGTGGTCTGGACGCACGAGCGGGAGGTTCTTGTCCTACATTTACTGGACCGTGTGCGCCGTGGGACGAACGCCGAGGGTAGGCGTGAGCATTTGGCTGGTCGTGTGTTGATGCTGTGTGACCGCCGGAACGAGACCCGCGTGTAGACGTTTGTTCGGCCCCGGGTGCTCGAGTAAGAGGGGAAATTGGAGAACTAGGTTGAGAAACACGCCCTCGTTGGAATCGGTCGAAAACACTGGGTAAGCGTCTGTGAGAGGGGGTCGTTGGAGATTGTTCAGATCCGGCGTTGTTGCTGGTGTTATTGGTGTTGAGACCCCTGTTACCCGGCAGAGGGCGATGATGCGGGGGGGCTGGGGGCGGTGGAGGAGGTGGGGGTTCATATCGATAAGGACCACCGGCGGAGCCATCCGAGTTTCCACTCGACATCGTAAGGATCCGCCGCAGGCCGTATTGACAATAAAGCGCAGGATATATTCGTTGGTCTTGATTACGGTGTTAATGGGGATGGGGAGGAGGAGCTAGGATGAATGGCAGATAGAGAAGGCAGGGAAATATAACAGGGTCGGAAAAATACACGCACAGTAAATTTACTTCAGTGAATAATATGTTATGATGCGCATGCCATGCACTGCGCCTACAAAACGGGCACAGAAGACATGGTCAACCCTGCGCTAATAGACCGTACCTACCATACCGGTACTGGTTTCTTTAAACATTAATCAGGCTTCCCACGATAACCTTACAATAATTTAAGTCATGTCATGATGGTGATTTTATGTCATATTATGGTGATTTTCGACACCTGACTTAAAAACATGTTCGATGCTACCCGGCCCACCCTTCTTTCATGCCCGCCCCCTGCTCACCCCTCCCTAACCCAGGCCATCGGCGATAGTCACAATCACAGACTCAGACTTGGCTCATATCATGCTACCATTCAGTTCCTATCATAAGTAACCTACGGCCCAACATCATTAAACCGCAAGTTTCTCGTACAATCTGTAGGTGGCCGCATTGTAACACCAAAGGCCTTACTGATAATATATCAATACTTCTCTGATCGGCTCATAACGATTTCCAATTGCGGTTCCGGGGCGGACTCTCTCCCAAACTTTGCAGGAAAGAAGAAGAATTTGCCTCGTATAATATACCATCGTTAAGTCCCGCGTCAAAACCACCAGAGATCAGGAGGGGGGTTAGTTACACAGGCAGCCAGATAGTAGAAACTAACCCAGCAATCCGGCACTTTAGAAGACGCAAAAACAAGCTCTTGAATGCCCTATCTCGCCTTATTCCCGATCTAAGATCGTCGGGCATAACCACAAATAGCCCTAAACCCGGCAAAACAAAGCCCCAGGCCCTTACCCGTAAAAAACACCCAACACACTCAAGCCCTCACCATCATCATGAGGGTAGAGCAACTGCTGTCAGGTTCGTGGGCCAGGTGTAAATTTTCCCGGATCGAGGAGAAGCAGCAGCAAGGGATATGACGGTAAAGCACTCGGAACGCACAATTGGTGTTTCAAGCAAAACACCGAGTCGGCCACTGCCGGTGCGATTGCTTGAACCACCTAGTTATCGTACTTTATCGTGTGAAACCCAACCAACCCAAGAGTCCTCTCCCACAAGGCCGCCTTAGGGTTTGTAGATGTTAGTGAGGTGGGTAAAAAAAAAAGATGAAAAAATACGCCCCCCTGTCCCTCTGCTTTCTGCTAAGGGCTCCGGAGACAAGGCGTTGACATGACAGTAAGGAGAAGGTTTTGGATATGATAGATGTACTGGAGGCATTTCTCTCATCCTTTGATAACTCTGTAAGGCGTTCGTAGCACCTTGTACACATGGATGAGGCGCCGTGGTACAGGTGGAGGTCTTAAGTTAGTGTCGACTGCGTACGACGACGAATTCATTGGGATGTATTTGGGTATTCCCACGCGCTAGTACCCTCGATATCATGACGGATAATCGGATTTATTTGCTTACCATTGCAATCAATATTCGTAGATCGGGAACTATTCACATCGTCCTATTATACTACAGCGCCCAGCTTAACATTAATCTCCGGTAGAAGGATGTGTATAAATACCTCAGAAAACCCCCCGTAAACCATTATCGTACCATATCAACTGCAATTCGAACATACCTACTACTATTATCAATATCCAGAGATCGAAATGACTGAACTTCACATTGCAGAGGACAGCATTCCCCGCCTTGACGGCAAAGTTGCCATTGTAACTGGTAAAGCATCCCTTGCTACACCAGCTCCTCTCACTATGGTACTTCCTATGCTAACCACCAACCCCAACCAGGCGGCTGCGCCGGAATTGGTCTCGCAACAACCAAGATCCTCACATCAAAGGGAGCAACAGTAATTATGGCAGATTTGGCTCCACCCGCAGAAACAGTAGAGAGCGCAACCTAGGTGAAGACCAATGTATCCTCTTGGGACTCGCTCAAGGCGGCCTTCAAAGTCGCCGGTCGGGTCGACATAGTAGTAGCTAACGCTGGTATCCTCGGGGATCCAAACTGGCTCGACGACAGACTAGACGAGACAGGAGAGTTGATAAAGCCGAGCATGTCAGTGATAGACGTCAATATTGTCGGGGTAGCCATGTGCGTCAAGCTGGCGGTCAGCTACATGCGTAAACAGGGTTCTGGGGGAAGTATCGTTCTCGTCGCCAGTGGGATCGTGTACGAGCCTGGAGCGAAGGTGCCGTTGTATGGTGCTTCGAAGTTTGCTGTGAGTACTTGGAGTCTTCTTTTCCTCACTCATCTTTTTTAGCTCCTTGGCTGCAGGTGCCTGCAAAGCTAATTGGATAGTACAGGTTACGGGAATGTTGAGGGGTCTAAGGCAATCTCTCATCAATGAAGATATCACCATCAACGCTGTTGCTCCAGGCGTCACGTCCACACAGCTTGTCAATTCTGTCAAGCCAGCGTTCGCAGCGAAGAACGAGCCCATGGATACTCCTCACAATGTTGGTCTTGCCATCGTGTACTCTGCTGTTGCCAGGGAGCAGTCACGCATCCCCATTCCTGGAACATCCCCCGAGGATGCGGTGAACAAGCGGAGCGGACGCTGGAACGGGAGGATGATTCACACCCTGAAGGGGATGTTCACGGAGACGGAAGAGTCGTTTTTGGCACTGAAGGATATGTGGGTTGGAGAAAAGGCATTTCAGGAGATGAAGACCCAGGAGCTCATCTTCCACGGGCCGGTCACCCCCGCACGGCTTTGAAAGTGGTGGCAACGGGTGGACGGACGATGTGACATTCGTCTACAGTGATGAGTGATTTTTGATGATAGATATCATCCTATTAGTTAGCTAGGCAGCAAACGAAATCAAAGGCACCATGTCAAAACAACGTGATAGGTGCCTTCTTGCCCTTGATCGATTTGCTCCCACCAACTCCGAAACCCTCTGGCTGTTGAGGTTTCACCCAGAAGGATGAGACAGCCCAGAGCGATGGGCGACCATTTTCCTTCCCCCCCCCACACACACTTCCAGCACTCCCGAGGAGCCACATTCCTCGAGTGACTGCTTATGATTCGTGCCCTTCCCTTCCGCGCAAAAGCACACTCAGGCCCCAGTGTATCATGAAATTGCCCAAGCACCTGAAGCCATTTCACAAAGCAGCCAGTACCGTAATCACCCCTCCTCCACCCATGCAGAAAAGCTCAAACCCTCCTAATCCAATCCCACCACATTAGAAAAGTCCACCACTGATTCGCCCAAATCTTTCTACACCCCCCATCTAAGTCAGATTCTTAAAACCGCCATGCCAGCAGTTTACCCCAACCAATCCGTTGACCGATTCATCAATCCTCCTCATCCCTTCGTCCCTTGACATCAAGTTCGATCCTGTCAGGCCCCCAAGAGAACAAAACATCCCACCCACCCTCCTTCCTTCCTTCCCTCCTTCACCGATCAGATGGTAAACCCCATAACCTACGACCATAAGTTAATCTCTCTTTTTTTTTTTTGCCAAATATCCAACACTCTCGCTCTTCAAGAAAGGTTATCCCTCGGTGAGATAGCGCCCCAATCAAATCCCTCCACAGGTGCAAAATTCTCATTGGAGAAGACAACGTAATCCATGAAAGTAGGCAAAACCCCCGGAACAGCACCACACTTACCATATACAGTCCACCCACCCCCTTCGACCCGGTAGCTAGCTAGCTATCGTTACATGATGCCTTTTTGTCCTTCTCGCTCATTCACACACCCACCATTGGAGTTCTGTAAACCGGTCGTACTCGCTCAGCCTCCAAACTCAGAGATGAGCTATGTGCGTGCATGCCATGATTCGTCAGTCTCAAATAAGCATCCCCAATAAGAAGTAACTTACCTTTCATCGCATCGTATCGTATCGTGCCCATACCTACGAGGTAGCTGACTACTCGATATCATCAGCACCTGCTGATAAATAATTTCAACTCCGGAGATTTGCGTCCTATACCACACGCCCGCTATATGTTCCCTCTCCCGGATATTCGCCCAGCCGTTGAACACACCACAATATCGTATGCCAATCCTAACCTCCTAGGGGGGGGAGGGTGAGGATTGGCTAGCTATCCAGTTAGCTCCTCTCTTGACCTACCCCCCACTATGCTTTGTATGACTTACTTATAATCCAACGGTTACGGCCACTCTAAAGTGAGTTACGGCTTTCATCCCAGAAGGTAGGCAGGCTCGACGATCCAGCGGTTCCTTATCAGCTCCGTTCTAGTGCGGGGGGCAGGATGGAGGGGGTGCGAGGAAACGCACTGCCGGGGGAAGGAAGGAAGTGATTCGATGGGCGCTACCATACGGTACAGTATAGCACCGTGCAGTTTATTATATGCCGGGAAGAGGGGGAAGGATTTCAGGCTTCAGCGGAGGTTGTGTAGCCTAGCGTAAGGGTAATTCTAGACTCGCTTGCTCTTGCAGGGTGGGTTTTGCAAAGGATGCTTGGGCAGCACACCTCTTTGCTTTCTGACTTGCTGGCAGTTCAGTAAGTAAGTACACACCATGTACCCCCTCATCACGAAACGTCTCAAGGAACCCCCTACAGCAGTGTAAATGTACCGTACAGCGTTCATATACACCACCACCACCACCACTATACCACACTACCACAGGATAGAACACGCATACCGTATGACCCCATTGTAACCAAATAATATGTACCTGTTCGCGCATACCATCACACCCATTAATATTCCCATCAAGTTAAACCACCCCATCAGCGAGCGAACGTCCAGCAAGAAGCCAAAAAGAGATCACCCACCATTATTACCTCCTTCCTCTACGGTATCATAACCGTACCCATCGATATTCGAATCCTCAAGAAGCGTTCCGCTCTTTACCTATCGAGCAGTGGTAGCAGCAGAAACCTAAAACCACCCCTTCAACTCCGCACAGGCCATATCTATATAACCGGCCCAAACAAAATCCCGCAAGAAAAAACCAGAACAAAAACAACCCTTCGCCCTGCGCACGAACCTACAAAGCATTCCAACTGCAATAGACCGAGTAAGTAATCTCTCGAGTGACGCAACATGACCAAACGAGCAGAACAATCCCATACTCTTAAGCATGGAATTATATCTTAGTTGTATTACCCTATCCATTTCGCTTACAAGTGCAAGGATTAGCGTACCGCTTCCCCGCCCCCTGTAAGTTCTAGTGGGGAAGGGGGAGGGAAGGAGGGAAGTTTGTAATGGACTGTGCCCCGGTATATGGCAATTGCAAGTGGATTATGTAGTAAGTAAGCGAGGTTTTACTTTGTCGGTTGTAGTTGTGTTGTTTACTGGGGAGAGGTTATTACGGGCTCATGGTCTGCTGCACTGTGTGGCTGTATGGAGGAAGGATGTTTATTACAATAGACTGTAGAGTTTAATGATGCCAGTACAATACAACATGGCCGCATTACGGTGGTTTTCCTAGCGTACAGTAACTGCAGAATACACACACCTATTGTAGTAGCACGCGAATATCTGTCTATTGATCAAATCCCCGTCTTCCTACCTTCCTTGCCATCCACAGTAGCCCCATCTCCCCTCCACCCCACAGATCTTCCCGAAGTATCTAACTGAACCAATCCTACTCTACCCTCCTCTATAACCCCCAGCGCACAGGTCCCTGTTCTCTCATCCCTTCAAAAGCGATCATATTCACCAAATTAACGCTCTCCTCTCATCCAGTCAAACATCCCCCGCTTAATTTGCTCCTAAGCTCCCAAACGCTCTGGTTGGGCGTCAAGTTCAAATTTGATCACGTGATTATCGATTCAATTGGATATCGGGTTAAAGTTTTTTTAGATTTCCGCGCTCTTTTTTTTATAAAAAAGAGAAAAAATCGTGTGTATCCGTGTTTAGATGAGGGGGGGAGACAAGAAGCGATAGGTGCAGGAGGGGGAGAGTATTTCCTCGTGCTACGGAGGAAACAAGCAGTGGAGAAGGGAGAGGGCTGAGTAGTGCGGTACTGTTTATAGGTTGGGTAGGTAGGTATGAAAGAAATGATTATGGGGGCAGGTGAATATGTATAATGGATTGTATGTAAAATGGAATAGAGACGAGGAATACTCGGATGGGAAGAGGAGAGGAGGAGGGGGAGAGATGAATGAGGAAATGTAACCAAGAAATAGGTAACGTTCGTCAAGGACAAAAAGACGTAGACTAATACAATTACTTGAGAAGGAGAAAGTGGGGAAGGAAAAAGATCCCTGCGCTATGTAGAAGAAAAAAGAGTCTGTTTCAATGAAACAAACAAATGCGGTTTTTTTTTTTTTTTCAAGGAAGAAATGATATCCCGTCCCGTCCCCGTCTCGTTCGTCTCGTGAATCGTATCTGGCCGTTCCGTCACGTGCACGTTCCTCCAGCCTCCGAGGAAAAAAATGGCTGGGTAGGTAAAAGAAGAAAAAATGGGAATAATAAGAAATAGAAGGGATTGGTGTGGAATGGAAGACGGGGGAAATGGGTGTCATGATGATGAGAATCGAAAATAGAAAGAAAAAAGGGAAAAAACAACCATAGCGACGTCAAAACTCCTCAACTTCCCTGTGGTAGTAGCAGTAAAGCAAGTAATGGCTCAAATAAACCACCCAGATTCCAACTAAAAAGCCCTTAAAAAACAAACAAATGAAATAATAATTTCCGGAGTAAACCGTATGTAAAACTACCCATGCTCCAAACCAATTGGAAAAAGCGAATGGCAAAAAAAAAAAAAAGAAAAAGTGGAATGAAAAAAGCGCAATGGAAAAAAAAAGAGGGTGGTTAGAAGATCAAAGAGAACTAGGGCACCTCATAATCCCGTTCGCCCTCCGCATCTGCATCTCCTACATCGCCTTGCTCGTTGCCACCCCCTGCTCCTTGGGGGTCTTGTAGATGACCACGCTGGCTGGGCAGTTGATACATCTGCTGAGCCAATAAACAAACACAATTAGGTATCGGCTATCTAAATGGTCCCGTGCTCGACAGCTGCGAAACAAATGACAGAATGGGGAGGGGGGGGACATGGTCTTACCTGTGGATGAGGAATGCCGGAATAATACATCTGATCTACTGGTATTCCTTCTGAATACATCTGTTGTGGGTAACCTCCCTGGGGTGGCACTGCTCCAGCGTATAAGTTCGGCTGCTGATATCTTTCAGGGTCCTGGTTCATCCCAGGATGTCCAGGATGTCCAAGATAGTCCTGTGGAGGCATCTGGGGAGGCTGTTGAGGTGGGGGCTGTTGCTGTTGAGGGGGTTGTTGGGGAGGTTGTGGAGGTTGCTGCTGATGGCTTGGACCGCCGCCTCCACCGCCGCCAGACCGCTTAGTATGAGATGCTTCCTCCCGCGGAACTATATCGATGAGAAAGTCAAACATATCGCTTTTCGCAAGAGCAGAAGCAATATCGGATCGCTGCAGAGTTCGGCGTTTATTCTCCTCGGCGTGTATCCAAGCGCGCATTGTAAGCTCTGTGATGAAGATGTCGCAACCCTTTGCAAATAGTATTGGTGCCTCGGCCGAGATCATCTTCACCTCCGGATCTGCCTTCATAACCTTCTTTATCCTCGCCAATGGTAACTGGTGCATTTTATAATCATGATCCTCATTTTCGAGTTGATTTATAGTCTGCTGCCAATAGGTGGTGAGAATGTCGCGATAATGACCATGGAGCCCTTGGGAAACCTGATAATCCATCAATACGTTTGTTTTAAAGTAGGGAATAGAGGGGGGGAATAGAGTTTTCGTTTTTTTTCTGGGGGAGAAAATACATTTGAGAAAGGGCCGTTGTATATATCAGGTGCTGGAACTGAGGAGGACGCTACTAGCGCCGCGCTGGCTCCATACTGTACTCCGTCGAACCGTCAGCATTTCTCTGTGCGCAACACATCACTGGAGCGGTGAAGATTGAACATAATTCAAGAACGAAGGGTATGAAAATAGTCAAAACAAATAATTGTTTCAAGAATGAAATAGGGTTAGACTGACATGGCCCATCACGGAGATGTCGTATGGGGGAACACTGGACTGCTGATGTTGTGACTGTGAAGGGTCGTGTCTAGAGCCCCCAGAGGGGAATTGTTGATCCATATTTTGCTTCGACAGAATAGTGACGCTGGGGGCTGGAGTGGAACGATGGAGAGTCTTTGGTGTTTGCAGCACACAAGAATCGGATTTATGAGTGGAAGGTTGATGGGAGGAGGACGAATTGTGGTAGATATAATAGATGAAACTGGTGGGCGAAGTATATGTAGCGCAGGATCTGCGTGAGATTGGCAGCTGTCGAAAACGCACCAGAGAGGTCAAGTAAAACACTGACGAACGAGGGTTAGGCGTTTTTTTTCCTTCCCCTTCTTG
>Ga0307507_10005407_pt1 | contig 21053 bp, 2 predicted proteins | sample 7_EM_MG_FD_207223 | JGI IMG/M metagenome (GOLD analysis project Ga0307507, IMG submission 207223) | Populus trichocarpa ectomycorrhiza microbial communities from riparian zone in the Pacific Northwest, United States - 7_EM | ecosystem: Host-associated > Plants > Roots > Unclassified | place... | reverse complement strand
CTATTTATTAATTTCTATTTCCTATTTATTAATTTCTATTTCCTATTTATTAATTTCTATTTCCTATTTATTAATTTCTATTTCCTATTTATTAATTTCCTATTTATTTCTTTTAAGTTCTATATCTAGGAATATAGGGCGTAGTTTTTTAAAGCGTTTAGGGGGCAGTAAGATCTGTAATTAATTTGTAATCTGTTTGTCTAAAGCGTTTATAGGTAGGTCTTATAATTGTTATATTAATGTATTAGGCTTCTAACTAAGTTTGCCTGGTTAGTATATAATCTTAAAATTGAATTATAAGAGGTATTCGGCCTAATAAATCTGGCGCTGTGTTAATTGCTTTATAGTTATAAAGTACTATAGGTTCTTATAGTCTGTTAATACACATATTAGGAATAACAATCCTTTAAGCTTAGGGCGCTACTGTTTAAAATATCTAATAATCGCAAGTAGTTCTTTGTTGTATATTTTGTAGTTTAATTTAGCAGGGGCGAGCTTTTAGAAGAGAAAGGCTACTGGGCGCAGCTTACCATTCTTATTATATTGCGATAATATTCCCCCTAGGGTATAATTAGATGAGTCTATTTTAACGATATATTTAAGGTTAAGGTTAAAGTAGGTAAGAATTAGAGCGGTTATAAAATATTGTTTTAAGTTATTAAAAGCTTATTTGTATCTGGCAGTTTATTTAAATTTTATATTCTTTCTTATTAGGTTTACTAATGGTTAGGCAATTTTTAAGAACTAACTAATAAATTAATAATAGAAATTTGCGAATTCTAGAAAATTTTAAATGTTTTATATATTACTAGGGCTTTCCTAGTTTATAATCGCAGCAACCTTCTTAGGGTCTATTTTAATTCCGTTATGGGATATAATTAGGCCTAAGTACGTAACTTTAGATACGTGGAACTTATATTTCTTAATATTGCATTATAAACCTGCGTCTTGCAGGCGTTTAAGGACCATTTGGACGTGCTTCCGGTGTTTAGAAAGTGAAGATAAGTAGATTAAAATATTGTTAATATATATGGTAACAAATACATTAAGGAATTCTTAAAGCGTATTATTAACGTATTGCTGAAACGTATTAGGACTATTCTTTACGCCAAATAGCATTACTAGGTATTTAAAGAGTCCCTATTGTGTATAAAAAGCTATATACTTTTTGTCTCCTTTATGGACACGGATTTGGTTAAAGGCAGCGACTATATTAAGCTTTGTAAAGTACCATACCTTTAATAAGCAGTTAAGCGTTTCTTAAATTAAGGGAATAGGATATCGGTTTTTAATTGTAATTGTGTTTAGAGCTTAATAATTAATATAGAATTTTAAGCCTTCTCCTGGCTTTTTAATAAATAGTATGGGTAAGGTAAATAGAGATTAACTAGGGCGAATAAATCCTTTTTCTAGATGCTTATTAAGGTACTGTTGCATTATAAGCAGTTCTTCTTATAACATACCGTATAGCGGACCGAACTTTGGTGTTATACTAGGTTTAAGTTCTATCTTAAAATCGTGTGCATCCTAATATAGGGGTAGTTAGTTTATAAATCTTTTATTAAACTCGTTGATTAGATTATGGTACTCTTTAGGTATAAGAGGTCGAGGGTTAATATATTGCTTTGGTTCTAGTGCTTTCTTAATATCTTCTATAGTTATAGTGAAGATTTTATGGTCTTGTTTTCGTGCTAACAAAATAAAAGGTGCGGCTTGTATTATATAAATTTCAAGAGGTTTCGGCGTAACATCTTTGCATTCTTTACTATAATTAGCAGTTATTGCCTTATCATTTTGGCTTAGGGTTTATAGCAGGGGCAGTTTATATTATGTCGAATTTAAATAATCTTATACATGTTTATAGGGCAGGTGGTGTTTTAAGCAATAACTTCGGCAGTAGGTTATATGGAATTTTAGTGTTTCTTTAACCTAGCTAATTAAAGGGTTATATCGTTTTAGCTATCCGTGTCTAAGTATTACCTTATAATGCTTTAGGGGTGTTATAAATAAGGAAATATATTTAAGGTATTTGCCTATCCGCATCTTTATAAGAGCGTAGTGCATTAGTTTACTATGTATTAAGGGCTTGCCATTAAAGCCTTATAAGCCTTAGGGCTTATTAAGTTTCTTTAAATTTAGGCGTTAAGTTTTTATATAGTTTATGTTAATAAAGCCTATACTAGTAGCTCCACTGTCTATTAGTATTTATACCTCCTTTTATTTTCTAAGTGTTTACATTTCGCTAAGTACATTAAGGGAGTTGTGTTGTGTATTAGCGCTAGAAGAGCCTAGACACTTGTACTCTTCCACTTCTTATCCTAAGGCGCGACTTGGCCCTAGGACGATTTATTTTCTAAGTTAACTAAAGGTAAGATACTTTATAATAACTAGGTATGATTTATAGAATAAGTATAAGTTAAGGAATAAGTACGGCTTAAAGAATGAGTGCAATTTAATGTCTGGGAGGAACTATGGCGGACCTTTTTAAAAGGGTAAGTTCGGTAATTCCTTTAAATATGTCCTTTTTTACCACATCCAAAGTATTCTCCATTTGTAGCTTGAGTTCTTTATTCGTTGGTTCCCAAGGGTGCATAAAATCAAGTGGTATTAAGGTCTATAGGGTTATACGTAGGACTTTTTAGGTTTGGAGAGGGATCGCGTTTTAGGGTATATATTGGTTTCGTAGAGTTTTAAACGTAAGGCGTAGTCGGCTTTAGAAAACGAGTCTGTTTGTTATATTAAAGGTCCTTATTAATTTGTTAACATATTATAGCGAATTTAGGTAGGTCTTTTAGTAGTTCCCTGCCTACTAATTGGGCTCTAATCTTATCCGAAATAGCTTATTAAAGAGCAGTAACTTTAGCGGCTTTATTCTAATCTAGTTCGCCAATAAGGCCTAAAAATTCCAAAAAGAAGCTGGTAAATTCTTGGTTCCGTTATTATAGGTTTTTAAGTTTAGTAATAGCTGTATATTTATAGCTGGCGTTATCATACGTTCGTTCTAGTAGGGAGATAAAGATTTTAAAATTAACGAAGGTGCTGTTATAGAAGAATGGATCTATAGTTTATGCAGCGTCCTTACTTAAACGAGACATTCTATAGCTAATTTTGCTAGCTTTGGTGGGATATTAATTATAGTTTATTAAGAGTTTAAGACGGAGCTTAGTTATAAAGGGACGTAGGTTATTTTAGTTTCTATTAAATATTAGAGGATTAGGGAGCTTTTTAGATTTTATAATAGGTATTTGGTTTATTATATATTATTATTCATTGCTTAACGTCCGATTTAGATCCCTATTGGGCCCACGCGGACTACTCCTTATATACATATAGGGAGAAAACTCTACTTAAGAAAACCCCGTGATCCGTCTCCCTGCCTTTTAGGGCTCGCTTACAAGTCGCCTACGAGTTACCAGTAGTGCTCTACTACCTTACTTTTTGATTGGTTTATTATATATATGGGTTAAGCTACCATTACCGGTTCTATTTTCTTATTTAATGGGCTAGGTTTAGATACCGTTATGTTAATCTTATTTATAGGTGTTATTATTGGGGTTTGTAATATAGGTGTCTTAACGTTATAGAGTTCTTTGCGGAGTGTTATGGACGCTTTAAGTACGATATTACGACTACTTAGAGAAGAGTTGGCGGAAGCTAGTTGGTTAATATAGGCATGGTCCAGGATGGATCTGGTGGAACTATGTGATAAGGAATAGTAACTAAGGTCACGTAGTGTTAAATATATTGACTATATTAAACAGAAGGGATGTTACGTTTAATATAGACAATATATACCTTATGTATAAGAGAGGATTTCTTAGGAGTACAGTTGTGTATTTAAAGGACCTCAGTCCCTACTATAGATAGTTCTCTCCTTATAGTAAATCTTAGAATATAATTGGAGTTAATCTGTTAGGTAACCACTCCACCAGTTATTATTATACTGTTGTTTTGTTATACCTATATACCTAATTTAATAACAGAACCTACTATAGTCTAAGCTATAAGGTTCCGTTACATATTCACTACTAAGGTTATGGTATTGGAATAAAATTAAATAATATACCACCAAGAGCAGCACTAGTTATAATAGCGTTAATGGGAGCTATAACCTTAGGGCTAGGTGATACTAGTATAGATAAGGGGGATTCTTAAGTAGTTACGCGAGGTTAGTTATAGGAAATAGTTAATCACTTATAAGACAATAATAGGATACTTAAAGAACGTATTAATGGAATTAGAGCAGTAAAGATTAAGTTACCTTTAATTAAACGATTTTTAGGAGAGAAGTTGAAGCTTAAAGGATTTCTTACGCAAATGCACTTTAAGGTAGTATAGGAAGGAGCAAAGTTAGCAACATTATTAGATTAAGTAGCCTATATAGGATTGTTCCTAATAGGGAGGGCACTTAAGTGGTTTAAGCTATATCTTACGGAAATATAGGCTAATAGCATGATAACTACTAACTAAGATGTACGGTATATATTTGCTAGTTAGAATGGGTTTGTAGAGTAACTAATATAAATGTTTAGAGACCTAGAAGCTATAACCACAGCGGAATAAAAGCTTTAGAACTTAGTACAACGTACTTTAGTAATTAAGTATATAATATAGTTTTAAACACTAGCTATATAGGTTAAGTGGAATAATAAGGCGCTTATAGTATAGTATAAATAGGGACTTAAGGCTAAAGTCTAGGACGCAATTATCCTAATGGAAGATATAGATACTCTAAGAGAGTTAATAGATTAGTTAATAAAGATTAATAATAAAATCTATTAAAGGGAACAAGCTAAGAAAGGGTAAGATAGAGTTCCATAGTTGTATAAGGCGTAGAGTACGCAATGACAGATATAGAGCTAAAAACTATAGAATAGTGTAGAGCTAATAGACCTAAGCGGTACTAAAGAAACCTAAAGATGGGAAAAGAAACTATGGAAACCTAGAGGTTAAGGATTAAGTAATTAAAGGACCTAGGAGCAGAGGCTAAACTAGGGATCTTAGTAGCAGAAGATATTTAGGCGGACTTTATAGCAAAAAAGATAGTTTAAAGATGGAGCTTATATAAATTATGGAAAATAGGGTTATTTTGCTAGAGACTATAGAGGTGGTTAGAGTAACTATATAGTAAAGGGAACTAGACTAGTAGACGGCACATATATATAGAGGGATAATGGTGCACTGTAAGGAACAAAAGAATGTTCAATTAATAGTTTTGCGTATTGTTATAATAATGTATACCGAATTTATAAGGACGCTAAGTATGGCGTAAGCTATTGGCTATAAGAGCTAGAGTTAAGAGGACTTAAAGGAACTAGAGAGTTAGATAAAAAATAAGATTAACTCTATAAGCTAGATTAAGATGTTACAGTAATATATGGATAAAGATTAGTAGTAATAATAATGGAGTTAAAGTACTTATTAATTACTAGTAATAAGGATAAAAAGAAGGCTAACTAGGAGTACTTAAACCTTAATAACGTAATAGAAGTAGAGACTAAGACTATTATAGAATAAGGTTCAGTAACAGATATTATAATACTATTGGATATAATTTCTATCACTTTACAAGATAATAGGAGCAACGTTTAGAAGAAACTAAGTAAGTAGATAACTACTAGTGCTAGCTTATTACTTAATAAAGGCAAAAGGCCACAGGCTTAAAATTCTCAAGAAGAGATAAAAAAAGCTTAAGATTCTTAAAACAAGATAAGACACACCTAAGGACCTATAACAGATAAAAACTAATAGGAAAGGGTAGTAATTTAGTTTAGTAATAAACAAATAAGTATAGGACGCAAGTTTAAAAACTACAAGTTTAGAGAATAAGTAAGAACGTTAGTAATCCTAGGTAAACATAGTGTTTAGCCTAAAGATTAAATAGTTAATACTAGGATTAAAAAGCAAGACGACTATAAAGATCCAGTTATAAGACGCAGAAAATAAGAAACTGTGGATAAGTTTAGAATAAGAATTATTGTATAGCAAGAGTAAAAGCTAGATAAAAAATTAGCTACGCCAGGTTGTATAAGGAATAGAGTACCTATATAAAGAGTTATTAATAGGCCGAGTGTAGGGATATTAAGGGTAAAGTGGTTAGACAAATTGAAATAAGAAGAGGATTTAGATATTCTAACTAGGTTTAAAAAAAGACATACCAAAGGATATTATAATATAGCGATAATAAGGTACTTTCTAATAGATAGACTATATACACTAAACCAGCTGTACGGAAAGTGGTATAGGCAACAACATAACAATAAATAGAAAGATTTTTATATATAGCTGGATAAAAAAGTTATCTAAGACTAACCTATTACGGAGAAACGCATAAGTTATATTAAAGGAGTATTAATTATAATGTTAAGGAACCTAGAAGAGGGATCTAGGGACTAGAGAGGTAAGTAATAAATCTTAGTACCCGTAGCAGAAATACCAGTGGTTAGGTTAACTAGGTATAGGTTTAAACTTAAGGACAAAGATAAACCAAGAGTTAACCTAAAAAATGCAGTATATTATACACTATTATAGATAGCTTATGTGGATGATACGTGCAATATATATAGAGTACCTAAAGATAAGAACCAGAAGTACCTAGTAAGGATATATTAGGCACTAGAGGAAAAGCGGTTTAGAAATGCTAAGTATATATATAGTTGGCACCTAGTAGAAGTATAAGGTTAAGGAGACTTAACACTTTAACTAAAAAGATTCCTTACGGAAGAATGCCTAGATAGATAATAGTAGTAGGAGTACCCAGAGAACACTTATCTATAGCATGTAGAGGAAAAGAAATAAACTAAATATTAGCTAAAGTTGGACTAAGTATAGGTAGGATCTAGTAGCCAATAGTTAGAAAAAGGGGAGGTGTATAAAACTAGAGGGAACTAGTATTAGAGCCTTAGACCTTTAAAGGAATTTAAAAACAATACCTAAATTTAAGAGCTAAATGGCAAGATTAGCAGTTTAAAGCGTTAGTAGATAGTGGAGTAACTAGGAACCATATATTACCAAAAATAGTGGAAAGGATGGGGTTACTATATAGATAGAAGGAACACTTATATCCACTTATAATAATTTTAGGAGATTAGATAGCCTATAGAGGAGGTATTATTAATCTTAAAACAAGACCTATTTAGATAACTATTAAAGGGAGACCAGTTAGAATGTCTTTTAATATCCTACTATTAGGACAGGATAAAGCAATACTAGGAATGCCTTAGTTATAGGAGTACAATCTAAAGGTTAATTGGGTTATAGGTTAGGTTAATATTAAGGATATATAATAATGTAAAGTGCAATAGTAAACCAAGTTGGTATAGTACTAAGTTAGAGTGATATATAAAGAGACTAAGTGAGGCTTAAGTTATGTACTAAAGAAATACCACAAGTATAGTAAAAAGTTATAGTCACTAGAAAGTGAAAAGCTATTAGAGTATATAGTATAGGACTATAAGATAGAATTAGAAGAAGGAATAAGTCTAAAGTTCTTTTTAATCTATAAGCTTACTAAAACAGAGTTAGTAGCGCTTAAGGAGTTTATTTAGGAGAACTTATAAAAGGGATATATTAAACCATTATAGTTATTAGCAGGATATCCAGTACTGTTTATTCTAAAGAAAAATAGAAAACTTAGGATGTGTATAGACTATAGACAGTTAAATAGCATTACTAGAAAGGATAGGTATTCTTTACCCTTAATTAGTAAAATCCAAGATAGGATAGGTAATACAAAGATCTTTATAAAGATAGATCTAAGATAGGCGTACTACTAGATTAGAATTAAGGAAGGCGATAAATAGAAGGCAGCCTTTAGGTTAAAGGAAGAACTATATAAGCCATTAGTTATACAATTTAGGCTTATAAACGCACTAGTAATATTTTAGAAGCAAATTAATAGTATATTAGGAGAACACCTAGATGAATTTATTATAGTATACCTTAATAATATTATTATCTACTTAAAGAGTAAGGAAGAGCACAAAGAACATATTAAGTGGGTCTTAAAAAGACTATAAGAAGAATAGATACTAGTAGCAATTAAGAAATGCGAGTTCTTTACCTAGAAGACTAATTTTATTAGATTTATTATTAAACTAGGCCAACTTAGCATAGATCTAAAGAAGAATAGATACTAGTAGCAATTAAGAAATGCGAGTTCTTTACCTAGAAGACTAATTTTATTAGATTTATTATTAAACTAGGCCAACTTAGCATAGATCTAAAGAAGATTAAGGCTATAGTAAATTAGCAAGAACTAGAGAATATTATATAGTTAAGATTATTCCTAGGGTTTTGCAATTATTATAGAAGGTTTATAGCGCAATAGTTACAGAATATTAAGCCATTTATGTGGTTAATAAAGAAAGAAGAACTATAGGTATAGGAAAAGGAATAATAAGAACTATTTAAGAAAATTAAAGAGTTATTTACCTAGGAGCCAGTTCTTAAGATCTATTAACCAGGTCTAGAGATAGTTATAGAAACAGATATATTAGACTTTACACTAGGGGCGTGCTTCCTATAGAAATATTAAGATGGATAGCACCTAGTGGTATACTACAGTTGGAAGATAATACTACCAGAGTTAAACTATAACATCTATAACAAGGAGTTGTTAGGTATAGTTACAGCACTTAAAAAATAGAGAGCATTCTTATAAGGCATAGAGAAACTATTTATGGTTAAGACGGACTATAAGAACCTTATAGGATTCCTAATAATAAAGGAACTTAACCAAAGACAGGTTAGATGGGCGGAAATGCTTATAAAATACTATTTTAAAATTCAGCATACTAAGGGTACAGATAATGCACGAGCAGATGCTTTAAGTAGAAAGGCTAAACTATAAAGTAATAAAAAGCTATTGGGAGCTTTATTGCAAAAGGATTAGGATGGATTAATTAGGTATAATTATCTAAAGATTATAGCAACTAAAGAAAGTTAGATCTATAAATTACTAGAGAGTAATTAAATATAGAAGATCTAAGAAGTATAGGTAGAGGATCTAGACTTAGAGTAATATAAAAATAAAGAAGCAACGTATATACCTAAGTCTATTATAAAAGAATTTATTAAGGAATTTTATAAGGGAATAATATAAGGACATAATAGAGCTATAGGCTTAGTATTAAGACTTTAAGAAGAGTATATTATTTAAGGAATCTGGGGACTAGTATAATAAGTTATAAAGGAATGTCTAAATTGCTAAAGGAATAAACCAATAAGGTATAAGCCGTATGGAGGGCTATAACCTGTTAAAATACTAGGAAGACTATAGGAGGTTATATTATAGGACTTTATTATTAAGTTACTAAAGTTAAGAGATCCTATTATAGGACAAAATTATAACGCAATCTTAGTAATAGTGGATAAGCTAATAAAATAGGGATACTTTATAGCATACACTAAAGAAATATTAGTAGAAGATATCACTAGAATCTATATAAAGGAAGTGTTTACAAGATATAGAGCACTAGATAAGATTATATTAAATAGAGATCTAAGATTTATAGCAGCATTTTAGGAAGTATTTTTAGCAGAATAAGGAGTTTGTGTAGTAATATCTATAGCGTATTATCCGTAGACGGATAGATAAACAAAAAGACTAAACTAGACACTAGAGTAGTATCTAAGGCACTATATTAATCACGCACAGAATAATTGGGTATTGTTATTACTAGTTACATAGTTTGCATATAATACAACACTATAAGAAGGAATGGGGATATTACTATTTAAGGTAAATTACGGATACGAGCTAAGAACATCGTTATTGCCATATTAAATAAAAAAGACGAGTAGTACAGCTAAATAAAGAATGGAGATGTTAATAAATCTTTATATAGACCTTAAAGAAACAGCTAAACTAGTATAAAAATAAATAAAAAGGTACTATAATGCTAAAAGATCTAAGGGACCAGATCTTAAAGAGGGGGATAAAGTATAGCTACTATACAAAAATTTTAAGAGTTAATAACTAAGCAAGAAATTGGACTATGTTAGACTAGGACCTTTTAAAGTAAAGCAAAGAATTTTATTAGTTATGTATAAGTTGAACCTACTAGCCAAAATAAAAATCTACCCTGTATAATATATTGCAATGCTAGAGCCAGTATATAGGAATGTTAAGCCACTAGTCTATAAGGCAGACATATATAGAGGATAAGAGGAAGATAAATAGCAAGTTTTAAAGATTATTAGTTACAAGGATGTAGATAATAAAATATAATATAAAGTAAAGTAGATAGACTACAGTAAGACTACCTAGAAACTACTAAGCAATTTAAGGAACGCTATAGGAAAGGTATAGGAGTATTAGAAGAAAGTAGGTCAGGTAATATTAATAAAGAAGAATTACTAAAGAATAAGTTACCTAAGGGGGACCTAAGAGGAGCAATTGCTGAGCTACTTAGAGTTGTTTCCCTTATAAAAGGAGAGCCAATCCTTTTATTACCTAGCTTAGATAGACCCTATTAAACAAGTTTCTACTCTTTAAAACGGACCTTCTTATAGACACGTTTAAGGCGTTAAAGACAAGTATAAGCTAAACATTAAGCTTTAAGGACGTGTGCGGACTCTTCTAAGGTATGTTAAACCTTAAGTAGCACAGAGGCCAGCTTACCGTTAAGCTTTATAGTAGCAGATTAAATATAAGACCCTATAATAAGTTACTTAGGGAACTTAAAGACTGTTAAAAGTAATAGGATGTGTATACTTAGCATTAGAGACAGAGCGAACATTATAGGATAATTAAACGTTTGCTTTAGTACACTTAAAGCAAAAGGAGGGTTATTAGGATAAAGGACTTGCTAGCGCAATATAAACTAACCCCTCTTTTGCACACCTTGAGTAAGGAATCACCATCACTTCACTAAGCGATAGTATGGAGAAAACCGTATAAAGGTGACGCTTAACCTAGGAAAGAGAAGAAGAAGCTTTAGGTATAATGAGCAAGGATATTAACCAGACTGATTAAACAAACATTATACCTCTAGTGGATAACTTAGAGATGTTAGGAATCTTTAAGGACAAAGATAAAGAGGAGGGAGATGGTATTACGGACGCTTTAAGTACAATATTATAACTACTTAGAGAAGAGTTAGTAGAAGCTAGTTAGTTAATATAGGCACGGTCTAGAATAGATCTGGTGGAACTATATGATAAGGAATGGTAACTAAGGTCACGTGGTGTTAAATATATTAACTATATTAAACAGAAGGGACGTTACATTTAATACAGACAACACATACCTTACGTATAAGAGAGGATTTCTTAGGAGTATGGTTGTGTATTTAAAGGACCTTAGTCCCTACTATAGATAGTTCTCTCCTTGTAGTGAATCTTAGAATATAATTGGAGTTAATCTGTTAGGCAACCACTCCACCAGTTATTATTATATTGTTGTTTTGTCGTACCTATATACCCAGCCTAATAACAGAACCTACCGTAGTCTAAGCTATAAGGTTCCGTTATACAGAGTACTTCTATTAATTGCTAGTATTGGGCTTCTAGTGCAGCCCACTACTAAGCTAAGGCTTCCGTAAAGGACTGTTGCATTATAGTTAACTATTCCCTAACTAGGGTTATAATACTTATAGTTATTAAAAGGGATTTAGGTTTGTTTGCCATTTTAATAGTAGTTGTTTTAACGCAACGTAATATAAGGGCGCGAAGAGGCTTTAGGGAAGATTTAAAGGAATAATATAAATTCTATCTAAATCTATGGATATATAGCTCTTGTAGAGTACAAGATGTTATATAAAGAAGAGAAAGGAATATAGGAAACTTGTAACTAAATATTTGGAGTCTTAGTAGCAGACACGTGGGTATAAGCCTACACGGATTTTAACAAGTTTTAACCAAATTCCATTACGTTAGTAGAATTTAGTGGAATTTAATTGAGTTAGCGGAACTTAGTAGAAAACGGTGGATTATGGCGGATAATCGCGGATAGTTGTAGATAGTTGTAGACAGTTATAAACAGTTTTATACAGTTATCTGTCAAGTGTTTTACTAAGACATTCCTACTATAACTGGGCTAGTCCCATTACAACCCCTAAATATAGGCAGAACTAAATACGGACCCCATAAAGGCTAAGATGTGCCCTATTAACACTATGGAACTTAACCTTATTAATAAGCTACTATAAGTAAATTATACGGCCCCTTCTCTATAAGAGTACTATTAAAAGGCAACAGACATTACCAGCCCATAGTCCCTTAAAAATGGATTACTTAAGCATTAGGAAAGGCTAGTAGTAGTAAAAGAACAGAACTTATAGACTTAGCTTATTACCAAAGCATATGCCTAGGTCTCTACGGCCTACCCTAGAAAAAATAAGACCTATAGGATTATTAGCAACTTCTACTACTGGCCCAGAATGGTTATAGATATTAACTATTATATACAGAACTATAACAGCTGCTATAGATCTATAATCCCATAAGATAAGACCCTAGGACTATTAAAACCACTCCTAATACTAGAGCGCCCCTAGCAGTATATCTCTATAGATTTTTATAAGCTACCTATAGACTATAGTAGATATAATATGGCTATGGTTATAGTTAACCGCTTTAGCAAGCGCCTATTCTTAATCCCCTATTACAAGAATATTAATACTAAAGAGGCGGCCTAACTGTATATCCACTATATCTACTAAATTTACGGACCACTAGATACTATTATATCCAATTATAGGCTATAATTTATATTAGCTTTCTAGAATAAGTTCACCTAGATCTTAGGCATTAAGCTAAAGCTTTTTATAGCATACCACCCCCAAATAGATAGTTAGATGGAGATTATAAATTAATATTTAGACTAAAGACTTTAGCCCTTTATTAACTACTTCTAAGATAACTAGGCTAAACTACTACCCCTAATAAACTATGCTTAGGCAACCCTACCCTATAACTCTATAGGGTTTACACCTATTTAGCTAGAAATAGGCTACTTACCCTATATAAGCTTTGACTGGGAAAGACTAGAAGGACCCTAGACTATACGCGAAAAACTATCTTATAAGGAAGCCCAGTAGTACGCTAAGTGCTTAAAAGAAGCCTAGACAGTAGCCTATATAAATCTAGAAAAGGCCTAGAAATTAATATAATAGTAGGTAAATAAGCATAGACAAGAGCCTAACTTTATTATAGGCAATAAGGTCTAGGTTATAGCAAAGAACTAGAAGATAGAACGGCCTAGCTATAAGCTAGACTATTAGATGGCAGGACTATATAAGGTCCTTAAGAAGAGAGGCAACTTATATAAGGTAAAGCTCCTAGATTTAATCAAGGTCTACCCTATCTTCTTACTAGATAAGCTATAGAAAGCTATAAACAACCTATTGCCTAAACAAAAGAATAAACTGCCCCTGCTAATTTAAGTTAATAGCGACAATAAATGGGAAATTAAAGAAATACTAGCCTATAAACTTGTAAGAGGAATGCTAAAGTATTATATTAGTTAAAAAGGCTATAACCTAGACCCCACTTAGTACCCTATATAGAACTTTATAGGTAGTCCCCATAAGCTTTAGAAGTTCTATAACCGGTACCCTAATAAACCTAGACCGCCAAAATACCTAAATAAGTGGATGGAATGCTGGTATAGTAAGGATAATAGGTTACCTATAGAGCATAAAGACAAAAACGCCCCGTGGTTATAATACGGACATACAAAGCCTAAGGGCAGGCTTTTTTAGAGGGGGGGGTAATGTTACGGCACTGGCAAATTGCCGTCAAATTGCCGTTAGATTGCCGCAACTTGCCGTTATATAATGGCAAGTTGCCATTACGTAACCAGAGGATTGTATATAGCTTTAAGCAGTGCTTCCGTTCTTCCCCTTTCCTTTCTCTAGCTTTAGATCCTCGTTTATAGACAACCCAATTGTATAGGCTTGCGCGACCTTCTTACCGTGCTTATGCCTCGATTGACTAAGTCGCTACCAGTAAGGGTAGTAGGTAGTAGTCCTTACGGGTTATATTATTTAGTTTATAGTAGTTAATGCAGAAATAAAGTCCTCTATTTAGCTTTTTAGTAAAGAGAATAGGCGAGTTAAAAAGGGCTTAACTAGGTTTAATAAAGCCCTTATTTAGGTTATTAATAAGGTACTACTTTATAGCATATAATTTAGCAGTAGACTGCTAATAAAGGGGGCTATAGCTAAGTATGTCTTCCTTATTTAGCTTAATCTTAATCTTGTGGTTATATAGTTAGTAAGGTAGGAGTATATTAGATAATACCTTAAAGAATATATCTTTAAATTTCTAGTGTTAATAGGGTAGTTTCTGTTCTACTAGCTTCTTATCTATAAGCTTACCTTTCTATTTACTAAGCTTATTTTCCTTTTTCTTAATTATTTAATTAATTTTATATAAGCTGGTGGTAAAGGTAATAGTATTAGGTTAGACCAAGTTCTAGTAGAATCCTATAGCGCTAATACAGCAGATATTAACTAGTGGGAAGTCTATAGGTTTCTTTATAGACTATTATTAGGCTATATTTTACAGTCTAGGGTTTATAATCTTTCTTAGCTCCTATTCTATTTTCTATAAGTTATCCCTCTAGTTTATATATTTAGTATAGCATCTAATGCTCCTTGCTATTCTTTATAGCTATATAGGGCCTAAGTTCCCTATAGGGAGCCCCGCTAGCTTTTTACTAACTTTTTTAATCTTTAGTATGGGTGGCATAATATAGGTAGTTTAGGGGCGGTATAGTATACGGATCCGTTATAGGTTAAGCTATACGTCCTTTTTAAGAGCCTAGTCCCTATATATAGTATCAGCCTAATAAATAGGATTTATCTATGGCCGTATAAGGTTCTCTATTATAATACTAATCTTTTTTATAAAGGAAGATGTTAGGGGTATAGTTTTAGGCTAAATAAGTCGTCTGTTCTGTATATTGAGCTATAGGCCTAAATAGGCTAGCTATTTTCTTCCTAAGATTATATTATAGCTTTTAAGGTCTATAATAAGGAAGGAGATATTATACTACCTTTGTCTATTAACACGGAGATAGATCTATAAGATAGTTATAATAGGTAGTCCTACCTATCTATTATACCCATAAATAGGAATTAGCTTAGGCAGTTCTTCTAGAGGCGCATTTAAAAAGTTAGCCAGTTTTATAGCGTACTTTATATTAATTAAGGTAAAGGCATTTGCTCCTAAGTTAGCTAAAGCAGAGGTTAAAACTTAATATCTATTATAAAATAAAGTATAAGGGATAGTGCAGCTTCTTTTACTAACTAGCTAACCCAGATTAATATATAACATATTAATCCCTTTTAACCCTAAAGAGGAGTCTTCCTCTAGGGTTCCTCTTTTTCTAACTCTGCGCTATCTTCCTGTATTAGTAAAACTTTATCCATTTTTACCTTTATTAGGTAGTCATTGGTAAAGTGGTCTTTTTAGCTGTATAAGAAGCAAGCTCCTTAATTATTAAAGGCCTATCTATAGGGGTTGCTGTATATAGGCTAAGTATACGCCGGACCCACAGTAGGGCTAGCTGCGCGGCTAATTACTAAATTAATAGCGGGCTGTGCGGCTGGTGCCGTAGGGGTTACTAATTATGCTAGAGCACTATGGGCTATTCTTATAGCGCTTATAGTCTAGTTTAAAGAGTTTTTGGCTTTGTACTGCTTAGCATATGCCTTAATTTAATAGAGGCCTTAATTAATAGCCAAGTAGTGGTCTATAAGTACCTTTAGCGTTTATACGGTAGTAAAGACTGGCAGTATAGCGCGCTGTAGGTCTAGGGTAAGCTTGTTAAAGAGGTCTGGTATTAGGTCTTTATAAGGAATATAGGCCTAGCTGGCTAGGTATAGAAAGTAGGTCTAAAAGGCCAAAAAGGTCTCTATTATTTTTATATTAAGGGCTTAATAATTAAGACGGGCGTTCTATATCTTAAAGGGGTCCTTATAAATAGAAGACAGGTAGTTAATTATTTCTTCTCCAAAGAGGAAGGGGTCTACTAAGTCCTAGGCGTATTACGGACGTAAATATATCTATACGTCCCTACCGGTGCGGCTAAAGACACAGGCCATCTTAGCTTAAGTAGTAGGGAAGTAGTCTATATTGACTTTAAGCTTATTTTGCAGTTAGAGCTTCTAATTATTAAATATAGGGTTAGTTCCGTCCATTAGCAATAGGGGGTCTATAACCTTTGCGGACCGTAATAATGCTAATACTATACATTGGGCTAGGGTCTTAAGGACTATAGCAAGTCTTTAGGTGTTTCTAGTTTTAAGCAGCTCTTAAAGCTGTTTAATTTTAGCATTAGCTGCTATAAGTTCTTCCTAGGGGGTTAAGACGGTAACTGTTTTACCATTAAAGGTATTTACAGGTCCTACAGCAGCTTTGCTAGCTACTATATTTCTTAGCATGGTAGTAAGGGTATAGGTAATTTTTAGTATTTGTTTATTTTTCTAGAGGTTCTAGTCCATGCGTGTCCTATTCTTAGGTTTTATATTCTATTTATATTCCTTTAGTTCTTAGGGTTCTGTCCTGTCCTTATGGTCCTAGTAATTTCCTTAGGGTCCTATTCTATGTCCTTGTCCTATTTATAGCCTTATGGATATATTTAAGTTCCTTCTTAGGAAGAAAGAGTAGTAAGAGCTTTAGATAATATTAGCGACTTAGTTAATTAAGGCATAAGTATAGCAAGAGGGTTGCGCAAGCCTATATAATTAGATTGTCTATAAACAAGGATCTAAAGCTAGAGAAAGGAAAAGAGAAGAAGGGTAGCGCCGCTTAAGGTTTTATATAATTGTCTGGTTACGTAACTGCGACTGTCTAAAACAGTAAGAAACTGTCTACAATTATCCACCGCAATCCACTGCCACAATCTACCGTTTTCTACCAGCGCTGTAATAATTATTAATCTTTATATAGTTGGTTAGTGCTATATTATATAAGAGATATAATAGTATACACGTTACTATAATTAAGGATTAGATAGGGGTTTTTTTTATACTTAAGGCCTTAATAGCTCTATAGTTAGTACTGCTTAGTAGCTTAATTCGCGGGTGGTCCTTAATATAAGTATATTTATATTTAGTATTAGTAATATTACAGATCTTATAATAGCAGTAGTACGACTATTAAGAGATAGCTTAGATAAGTTAATTATTACTATAATAGAGATAATAGAGCTAGTTGAATTATAGGATAAAGGCTAGGCGGGTTATATAGGCAATTACGTATTTATATACTTATATATCTTATATACCTAAAGGGATTCCTTAGGCGTTAGGAATTATATTTAAGGATATATAATATATTTTACTAGTTAACGCCACACACTAGTCAATCTCGCACCCCTATTTTCCACCAAAAATTATAAAAATCACAGTATAATATCTTAACAACCACTTAATAATAATTTCTAAAAATTTATATTTAAGCTTATATATATATTCTGCCTCATTTTTATAGATATATAAAATAATTCGCTTAGTAATTATAGATATATAAAATATTAGAGTAGAATTTACGATCTAAAAATATATATCTCTATAACTACTTAATATATTTACCTAAAATCAATAGAAATGAGGTAGAGTATATATATAAGCTTAAATATAAATTTTTGGAAGTTATTATTAAGTAGTTGTTAAGATATTGTACTGTGATTTTTATAATTTTTGGTAGGAAATTGTTAACGACTTAGTTAATCGAGGTATAAGCACGGTAAGAAGGACGCGCAAGCCTATACAATTGGATTGTCTATAAATAAGGATCTAAAGCTAGAGGAAGGAAAGAAGAAGAAGAGCAGCGCCGGTTAAAGTAGGGTTCTTTTATATGGTCCTCTAGTCACGTAATCGCAAATTCTGCCAAGTTCTGCCAGCCAAGTTCTGCCATTTTCTGCTAGAGCCGTGACAGAAATGGGGGTGCGGCGTTAACTAGTATACGACGTTGACTGGTAAATATGTTAGTCCCCACCATAGATAGTTCTCTCTTTATAGTAATTTTTATAATATAATTAGAGTTAATCTATTAGATATATACCCTATTAGTTAATTCTATTAATTAATTTATCTATATATCTGGCCTATTAATAGGTCCATTATATAATTACCATTACGGTTACGATAGATAGTAAGATATTACCTAAGCTGTAAACTATAACGCTACTATAGGTAACTATATTAAGTAGTACGCAAGATATTTATATCGTGTCTCGCCTTTACGTTGCTAAATCGGCTAAAAAGACAGTAGTACTCGCGAATCTATCGTAACTGTGGCGGGATCCAATATATATACTTTTATAATACTAGTATCCCTTACAATATTAAATTTGTCCAATAATTTATAGCCCATGCGCAGCCAATTAATTAACTATATTTGTAGGCGGTTAGGCGTTAATAAATTGATTTTCCTAAGCGTCGCGTACGGGCTATAGTTAATTAAATACTAGCAGTGTAAGGGATAGGAAGAACTAGTAATAACGTTAATTTATAAGTAGTTACTATAAAGGAGCTTAGTGTGTTTATAGACTAAGTAGATAATAATTATATAGTATTAAACAAGTAGTTTACTAAGATAAAAAAAGAAAAGATTAATATACCTTTAATTAAATAGTTTATAGGCAAGGGATCTAAACTTAATGGGTTTAAAATATAATAAAAAGGAACTAAGTTAGTAATATTAATAGATTAGGTTGCGTATATAGGGTTATTCTTAGTAGAAAAGGCACTTAGGTAGTTTAAGATTTACCTTTCTATAAGAGTATATATATTAGATCCTGTAACAATCGCGATATATTCGCGAGCACTATCTATTTATTTATTTTTAGCTATATAGCTCGTAAAGCGGGACGTATTATACTTATAGAAATATAGAAAAACGGGATAACGACTACTAATCTAGAAGTTAAGTATATATTCTTAAGCTAGGAAGGATTTGCGGATAGACTTACGTAAATATACAGATATTTAGAAGTAGACGCGATAGCTAAGAGAAAGCTATATAGATTAATATAATATATATTGGTAATTAAGTATATAACGCAGTTCTAGACGTTATTGGCGTAAGTTTAATGGAATACTAAGGCATTAATAGAGTAATATCGATAATAACTAAAAGTAAAGGTCTAAAATATAATAATACTAATAAAGGATACGATAATTATAAGAGAGTTAATTAACTAAGCCATTAAAATTAATAACTAGATCTATTAAATAGAAATGGCTAGTAAGGGCCCTATAAGACTAGTATAGGTAAATATAGCGCTACGGCAAGAGCTAAAACTATAGTATAGCGGATTAGAGCTAATAGGCCTTAGTAAAACGCAAGAGTTAAAGAAAAGGTAACTATAAAAATCTAAAGGTCAAGGACCTAAAGGAGATAAGAGGATATAAATATACTAAAATATATAAGGGAGCATTTAATTAGATACTTTGCTTTTTATTATAATAATATATATTAAATTTATAACGAAGCTAAGTATAAAGATAATTAGAGGTACTAATAAATAGAAAGGATAGAATAGACTCTATAAGTTAAACTAAGACCTTATAGCCATATATAGCTAGCGGGTTATTAGAATAGATTTTAGTAAGGAACCTTATAAAATATATTAATAACAAGGCAATAAAAAGAGCTTGCTAGGAAGCTATCGACTTTAAATATTAGCTAATAAAGGTAGAGACTAAGATAGCTATTAAGTAAAGATTAGTAATTGGGATTAAGACTCTACTAAATATAATATCTATTACTTCGCAAGATAAAAGGGAGAATAACTAAAGTAGTTTAAGCGAGTAAAAGGCTAGTACTACTCTATTACTTAATAAAGATAAGATACTAGTAACTTAAGATTTTAAAAGTTAAATAAGAGTAAGTATACTAGGGAAGTATAGTATACTACTACTAATATAGCTATAAACTAATTACTATAAAAGCTATATCTTCTTTTAGAGTATATTATTATTAGTCTTATAGCTTTTCCCTTTTAAAGGCCCGCCTAATAGCTCTATAGTTGGCGCCGCCCAGCGGCTTAATTAGCGGGAGGTCCCTAATACGAGTATATCTACATCATTGGTGGCGCTGTATAACAGGTAGCTGGCTAAACACGTGACTTTATAACTGATCGAGCGATTAGCGGGGCTTTCTACACAAGAAACTAAACCCATCTCCTACCTTCATTCTTCTTTTTAAAAAAAAATTCATTACTATTGGTTAATTACTGTTCCCAGTCCGCTTCATGGGTAATGTCCCTTATCTCGTGGGTGTCTGTTTGACGCCAATCACGAATGGCCCGACGATCAGGTGGGTCCACGATTCGCTCCAGCGACTCGCAAACAGCAGCCAACACCGATGCACCCGAGCCTTGTGATGCCCCAAAGCCAAATTTGTGGGCTGGTCTGGGCCGGCCCGTTTAAGTTGGGCATTCTGATTTGGTATGTTGCCCGCGCCCCGCCAACAACCGGCCAGGCCGCCATTGAATACCCCGGACGCCCGGCATTTTTCCCATCAAATCGGCATGACGAATCCTCTTTGACTGGTATTGGGGTTAGCGAACACGAGCGCCACAATCTATCTCGACGGGCGCGGTCGGGTGCGCGGGCAAGTACTGGATAAGGCCGCTTGGAGCGTTACAACAGCCCTTCATTTTAAGACTGTGACCACTCCAGCAGCGCACCGGTGCGGTAGGTTATAGAGTATTCAGATACCCTAAGGCTTAGTGGATGGGAAGGACAAGGTTGTCTAGCTCGGGCCGGCCGTGGGTCCCTATGATTTGGCTCTTGGAGGGAAGACTGGGGTTCCTTGTCAAGCTGGAGCCTCACAAGGCGACAGAGCTGAAACTTTGGGTCGTGAAGTTGCCGTTTACGTGAGCGTCGGAAAGCTTGGTCGGACTTCAGGCCCGGACTAGATGGTCTCTCCAGCGATACGCACCCTACACCATCTCGTCAATTCCGGTTGTTAGCGCAGCCACGTCTGCACGGCCTTTTTGTAGGGGAAAATTTGGTATTTTTGCTGTTTAAGGGAAAGTAAGGCCGTGCAGACGTGGCTGCGCTAACAACCGGAATTGACGAGATGGTGTA
>Ga0307507_10005406_pt1 | contig 21057 bp, 5 predicted proteins | sample 7_EM_MG_FD_207223 | JGI IMG/M metagenome (GOLD analysis project Ga0307507, IMG submission 207223) | Populus trichocarpa ectomycorrhiza microbial communities from riparian zone in the Pacific Northwest, United States - 7_EM | ecosystem: Host-associated > Plants > Roots > Unclassified | place... | reverse complement strand
GTTACGGTAGATGGTTTTCTAGTACTCTTTTATGCTCTACTTTAGCTCCTTTCTCTTTCTTACTATTATCTTTACTAGCCTCTTGCGCGTCTCCCTTCCTCCTCTATATAGGCCTGGGCCCTAGCGCCGCACTATTCTTCTTCTACTTTCTCTATCTATTTTCCTAATATATCTTCCCTACTTTGGGGTTATTGGTTTTTTCTCCTATAGGGCACCCTATGGTCCCTCTATAGTTTATTTAGGCGTATCTTAATATACTTTATAATGTTAGAGTTATGTTCCTTTTATACCCTTTATATTACATCGGCTTTAATATATAGTTATACGGGGGGAATATTGGCTTCCTTCTTAAGTAGTGCTGTGGCCGTTTGCTTATACCTACCTGTTATACTCCTAAGGTAGGCTATTTAGACCTTTTAGAGTAGTTTAAGGAGTGATTTAGGGGGGCCTTTTTTGGTTTCTCTAGTGGCCTAAATGCTAGATTTATACGTTATGGTTAGCCGGACAACTGCTATATATAGTAGGCGTGACCTCTAGAAGTATGGACCCTATATAGAATTAACAATCCTGGATATGGCAATATACTGTGCTTGGCCCTTATAGGCCGCTTATGCCGTATGTGCGCTTTACTAGAGCTTGCTATCTACCTATACTTTTAATACCCTTAGGCCTTGAACCGGTTAACCCCTAAAGCCTTAGATATAGATTATATGCTAAAGATCTATAGATTGGTTACGTTTTCTTATAAAATAGATTAGCTAGTATTTCTCTAGTAAGAATTAGACTCTATGTCGTCTTGCCCATTCTATATAAGTGTTATAGGCTTTCTCTAGTATCCTGCAGTTCTCTGCGGCTGTTGGCCCATATATAATTAGGTTTGTGTTATTAATAAAGCCTATCCCCTAGGTCGCCCCTTCCTTAAAGGTATTAAGTAGGTTGCTTACAAAGAAGAGGAAGAGTATAGGCGACAAAGGTAATTCTTGTAGTATTCCTGTTACAACTGCGATAGGGGGGCTCTAGTATCCGCTAAAGACCAGTAATGTTTCTTTCTAGCCTATAAATCCTTAAATAAATTAAATAATCCATTCTAGGAAGCCCTTTACCCTAAGGATGTATAGGAGACGCTTATAGGGTATATTATTATAGGCGCCGCTGATATCTAGGCTAAGCATTAATACTACGAAGTCCTTTCGCATAGCCCATGCAGTTTTAATGGTAGTAGCGAGTAGTGTAAGTGCTAATAGCGTTAAGCGATTCTTTCTTGCCCCTATTTAGCTTTGTGGTAGTAGGGCGTGTTCCTCTGCCGTGTCTACTATGCGGTCCGCTATAACCTTTTCTAAGATCTTGCTTAGGGTGTTTTCTAAGGCAATAGGGCGGTAGCTTCCTGGGATTAAGTAGTCTGCTTTGCCTTCTTTTCGTAAGACAACCATCGTCATAGATCTTCCGAGTCGCGGGTAGTAGCCTATTGCAAAGCATGCTCTGGCTACGTCTGCAAGCCAAGGTGCTATAAGTGGTCTATAGGTCTTTAGGGCTTCGTTTAGGATCCCATCTAGTCCTAGTGCTGTGTTGTTTAAGATAGAGGTAATATTAAAATCTTCCCCTAAGTTAGAAATACTAAAGGAATATACTAATATATTTAACTAGGGACTTAACTAGAACTCTCCCAGAAGACTACCAGCCTATAATTAGTATAGTAGTAGTATATAGACTACTTATAAGCTAAGCGGGCCTACTCCTTTAGGTAATTTAACCTAAACACTAACTTAAGACCTAAGGCTTATTAGGAAACCTATACTAGCCACTAGTGCTAATACTACCTCTATAGCTGAAGCTTCTTTAGGCCTAGGTTTAGAAAGTTAAAAGCCCTATACTAATATCCTTTAAGATAGATATTGGGAAGCTGTTATAAGGCTTTTAGAAGCTATATAGGAGGAAGCCACTAATAAATATATTAGAACCCTTTAAGGGTAAATTTAGATCTAGTAGGGTTTAATTTAAGCTAGATAAATTCTTTTATAACCTAGCTAGGACTAGGGGCTTTTTAGGGGCTACCTAGTATCTATTTAAGGAAGTGTAGAAGACTTAGAGAGACATCTACGCAATAAATAGAAGAAAGATATAGACTAATTAGCTAAGGCCTTTAGTAGTCTAGAACTCTATTAGACCCAACGCCTAATATTTATATAATTGGGTTTGCGAGGTGGATAACTTCTTTAAGATGCTAATAATACTAAATAATACTAAAGAACGTATATAGTAGATTATTAGCAAGATTAAAGACTGATTGCTAAACTAGATTGCGCTTAATTAACTTAATAAAAAGCAAATTACTATATGGCTATAGCTGCAGACCTTCCTAAAGGGTTAGACCTAAGATCTGTATATTATATAATATAATAACGCAGAACAATTCTGGAATGGTATACAGCTGGACTATTAAGATTTCCGCCAGTTTATGAACTTTATAAAAACTTGTGCTTAATAGATGGATTTAGAGCCCTTTAAAAATAAGAACGGTAGCGTTTATAATAAGGAGAAGATTAGATTTATTTAGGCTAGAATTAAGCCAGTAATTTGTAATAAAATGAAGCGCGTAGGAGCCCTACTATAGATTACTGTATATACGAATTTTAAATAAGCGGTTCTAAATGCTAAGGATATGGCAAGGAACCAGACCTCTTTTAGTAAGAAGCTAGGGGGTAGCTAGAAGTATAGGCACTCTAGTAGTAACGTAGGATAGACCTAGTCTTTAAAAAAGCCATTTTTAAAGAGAACTTTGGAACGGTTAAAGCCGGGAACCTTAAGTAGTGGGAAAGACTTCTAGGGTTAACCTAATACCTAGCTAATACCTTTATAGGAACACTCCGAGAAGCTAAAGGGATATTTTTATTAGAAAAATAAGTAGGGTAATAAACGTACTAATAAACCAAAAAAAGAGAAACCCTAGTTATAGATATCTCCTAGCTATAACTAGGGCAAGATATAGAAGGGAAGACTCTCTATATTGCTGTTAAGCTAGAAAGAATACTCCTTATAGGCAAGATGTGTTAGTTTTAAGCACTATACAACAGCGGCGCTAAAATTAATTTTATATAATATGGCTTAGCAAAAGAGTATAAACTTATTTTATCGCTAGGGTGGCGGAAACCTATTATAGGCTTTCTAGATAAGTATTAGATTAAACTATATAGCGCCTATAAGCTTATAGTGTCAGTGGCTAATATATATAATTGTACTAAGGTTATCGGCCTACAACCCTTCTAGGCGGCTAACTTTATAGGTTATAACCTTATCCTCAGATATCTTTAGCTTATAAAAGCAGATCCTAAAATACGCTTTAAAATAGGAGCCTTTAAATAGTAGAACGATAAAGAATTAAAAGGGTATATATTACTAATAAGCTTGAAAGATATCCTAAAGGATATAGCTCTAGATAAAACAGTATATATCTATACCTAAAGGAGTATATATCCAACCCCTATTTTATAGTAAGATGGGTATAAAGCCTAGTATAGGTAATAACCCTTCTATAATGGAGACCCTATAGCGAACTACTAGATAGGTTATAAAGATATTATAGAAAGGCGGTGATCTTAAAGATCTTATAAGATACTTTTATTATTATATGTTACTCTAGCTTAAGTAATATATAAATAGTATGCTATAGCACCTTAAACACTGCGTTAAAGAATTCTCTACCCTCTACTGGCTACTATATAAAACTGTTTAATGTATAGTAGCAACTAATTTGTTAAATATTCTGGTAGGCCTAAGGGACCTACTAAGGGTATTTTTAGGTAGGTAAGCTAAAGTCCTTTTATAGAACTTAGAATATAATTATATAATTAATTTAGAAGAAGGTAAATAGCCACTAAACCTTTCTATATATAACCTCTCTTATAAAGAGCTTAAGATCCTATAGGAGTATCTTAATGGCTTATTATTATTATTATTATTATTATTATTTTAATATCTGATTGTATTATACTACGTACAATACTACGTATGCAGCCTCTAGGCTATGGCGCTATACTTCTATATATATAAATCCTTCCTAGGCAGCTTAACATGTACTAGTAGCTAAGTGGACACTCTGGCCTGTTTTAAATACTAGGGGAAGCTCCTAGCCTATTGGTGTTTTGTTCTAATATTTTGCTTACTATGGTCTAGTTTACATTAAGAAAATCGCACTAAGGAAATCCTAGCTCTTTTATCTATTTCTACTATATTCTACCGTTTCTAGAGTAGAAAAAGCGCTCTAAAAGATAGACTTTAATTTTAATAAAATAGTTTTATATATAAAAATAAGAGAAACCTAATAGCTTGCTAGCTTGGAAGCAGCTACTAATTACCTCTATATAACTTTTTTTTAAATTCTGTACCCTATTTCTTCTCCTTACTTAAGAAAAGGGTAGGGAATTAGTAATTAGTAGATACTCTCCCTAAAAGTAACCTACTAATGGTATTTTATAAGGGCAAACCTCGTTATATAAACCTACTCCTATAGGAAATTTTTTACAAGGTTATCTATATAGGGTATAAATACTAATTCACCTATATACCTTATATTTAACGTACTAATGGTAACACAGGCTAACCCCCTTCCCCTATCCCCTACTATAGCTACCTTAGCAGTATATTATCTGCGGTACGCCTGCGGTGCGCCTATAATACGCCTACAGTCCTCTGCCTATAGCGCGACAGCTATAGATTGGTTATAGTAGAGGTCGTCTGCCCTATAGCAAACTGGTAGAGGTTGTCTGCCCTATAGCAAACTGGTAGAGGTTGTCTACTCTATAGCAGACTAGTTATAGAGGAGGTTATCTACCCTGTGGCAGACTAGTTATAGAGGAGGTTATCTACCCTACGGCAGACTGGTTAAGGAGGAGGAGGTTATCTACCCTATAGTAGACTGGTTAAGGAGGAAGAGGTTATCTACCCTACGGTAGACTAGTTAAGGAGGAGGAGGTTATCTGCCCTATAGTAAACTGGTTAAGGAGGAGATTGTCTGCCCTGCAGTAGACTGGTTAAAGAGGAGGTTATCTACTCTGCGGTAAACTAGTTAAGGAGAAGGTTGTCTACTCTACGGCAGACTAGTTAAGGAGGAGGTTGTCTACTCTATAGCAGACTGGTTGTAGTAGAGGAGGTTGTCTGCCCTATAGTAGACTGGTTGTTGTAGAGGAGGTCGTCTACCCTGCGGCAGACTGGTTGTAGTAAAGGAGGTCGTCTACTATAGCAGACTGGTTATGGTGGAATTGTTGGTTGTGGTAGCTAGCGTTATAGTGACGTGTCTTTAGGGGGTATATAACCGGTGGCGCCCTTGCGACGACGGACGGAGGAGCAAAGGGGAGGCGACGGATAATGGCTTATTATAAAATCAGGTCGTGTATTAGGTTATATATTAGGTCGTATATTAGGTCGTGCATTAGGTTGTGCGTTAGGTCGTATTGGAATACGAGCCGGAACGTAGACATTCTAGAACTAGGGTCTTCCAGGTATATAGAGACTCGATCTCCTACAGATAGACATTATCAATTGTATTAAGTTTACCCACTTCACTTAGTTCACTATATCGTTTACCATGTCGCCCTCCAACCTCCGCCTACCTATATCAACATAGACTACCGCGGTCTTAATAAGATTATAATTAAGAACTACTACCTACTACCACTGGTTAGTGAAATGCTAGATTAATTATCTAGGGTAAAGATCTTTGTAAAGCTGGATCTACAAGACGCCTATTATAGGCTCTATATTAAAAAAGGGGATAAGTAGAAGATTGCCTTTAAGACCTAATATGGCTACTTTAAGTATCTGGTGATGCCTTTTTAGGCTAGCTAATACGCCTATAATATTCTAATTATATATTTATAGAGCCTTAGGGGGACTAGTTAACCGCATATATATTATCTATTTAGATAATATTCTAATCTACTTAGAAGATAAGGATTAATATAAGTAATATATCTATAAAGCGCTGGAACGCTTAGATAATTAGGGCCTCTATACTAAGGTATTAAAATACGTCTTTAATACTAAGCAGGTTAAGTTCCTAGGTTATATTATAACGCCTATAGGCATAGTTATAGACCTAGTATAGGTGTAGATAATCTAAGAGTGGCTAGAGCTAGAGAGCTACTATAATGTTTAAGTGTTCCTAGGTTTTGCTAATTTCTATAGGCGCTTTATCTATAACTACTTAGATATTACCTAATACCTATTTAACCATATTGCTAAAGCTTCTTAAGACCTAGCTTAAGGAGTAAAAGGCTTAAAGGTAGAAAGGAAGAAAGCTAAAAAGGGACTAACTAAATGGTATAAACTATAGATATGGCCTAGAAAGGTATAGGAAGCCTTTTAGGAACTATACATAAAGTTTATAGAAGCTCTACTACTATAGCATTTTAACCTAGATTAGCTACTAATAATGGTTACTAATATATTAATTTTTGCCCTTATTAGTATCTTATTGCAACCTAATAGGTATCTAGATGTTACCCAGCTCTACTAAAGACCAGTAGTATTTTATAGCAGAAAATTCTAGGGGCCTAAAGTTAGATATTATACCTATAATAAGGAACTGCTAGCTATAGTTAACTGCTTTAAATAGTAGTAACACTACCTTAAGTACGCGAGCCATACCACTTGTGTACTCTTAGATTATTATAATCTATACTAAAGGCTTTAAAACGGGAGAAGGAAAATAGATAATAGATATTTTACTCCCTATATTATAGAACAAGCTCTAGGTATAGAATGCTTAAGTACCTATAGCTTTAAGCACTAAGTCTTAGGCAGTGTAAACCCTATTAGCTTCTACTAATATTTTAGCTGGTACCCGGTCCGTTACTAATAAGGGTTTAAAAATACCTAGATAGGATATCCCTAATACACTCTTAGAACTTAGTAATATATTACCTCTAGCCGTCGCCTCCCTTTTGTCCTTCTGCCGTCGTCGTAGGGGCGCCGCTGGTTATATACCCCCTGAAGACGCGTCACTACGACGCTAGTTACAATCAACTATTTCACCACAAACAGTCTGCAGCTGTTATACTACAGACGACCTCTACCGCAACCAGTTCTACAGCTATCGCGCTGCAGACGAACTCCACCACAACCAGTCTACAGTATCGCGCTGCAGACGACCTCTACTACAACTAGTCTACAGCATCGCGCTGTAGACGACCCCTACTACGACTAGTGCACCGCAGGCACCGCAGACGCACCGCAGACGCAGACGCAGACGCAGACGCAGACGCAGACAACTACCACAATACCACAATACCACAATACCACAATACCACGATTCCATAATACCAAAATACCATTTCACCGCAGATGAACTGTAGGCTATTGCGCTATAGACAACTACTACAATATAGGCATACTGCAGATGCGCCGCTAGGGTAGCTATAGTAGGAGGACAAGGGGCCGGCCCGTGTTACTATTAGCACGTTAAATATAAGGTATATAGGCGAATAGGTGTTTATACCCTTTATTAGGCATTGCTAGCTAGCTTACTAGGAATTATAGGCAGTATAAATAGCTGTAGTATAGTCTTAAATTTAACCTAGATATTTAGCATTAGCGCTAGAATAAAAGAGAGCCCGGGTAATGTAATAGTTAAAAATATTAAAGGATTATCACTACTTAGGCCCAGGCTATATTAAAGCCTAAAGTTAGTAATAGAAACCTATTAAGGATAGGAAAGCTTACCTTAATGTAACTGCCGCTCTGAGTACGTATATATTAATTATAAGGACTAAAGGTATTGGACCTTATACAGTAAGTCTTATTATAAGTATCTATAATCTTTTTATTAGACTTCTAATCTTTTAAGAATATATATATTATTATTCATTGCTTAACGTCCGATTTAGATCCCTATTGGGCCCACGCGGACTACTCCTTATATACATATAGGGAGAAAACTCTATTTAAGAAAACCCCGTGATCCGTCTCCCCGCCTTTTAGGGCTCGCTTATGAGTCGCCTATAAGTCACCAGTGGTGCTCTACTACCTTACTTTTTGACCTCCTTAGGAACCACTGCTGCCGTAACAAACCTACGGACGCGTTAGTATTACATACTGTACTCTACTCCTGTAGAGTTATTAGGGGGCGCCTATTACTCGCCCCTTTACCTTCTATTACTATTTCCTTTGCAACCAGGAACTGGTCTAGCATATTTTAGCCAATAAGCCACCGGGTAGCCGCCTTGAGGCCTTTCTATGTTAAGAGCAGTGTATTATAGTTTTCTGTACTAGCTGCTAAGAGCATTGCTTCTCGGCCGGTGCGTAAGGGGCATAACAGTATTATATGTTTTAGTGTCTGTCTTAGCCAGCTATATTCGCACCTTGGGCTACCTACTGGGATACCTACCTAGTAAAGCCAATCTTTTAGTCCTATTATTCCTGTTCTTAAGAGTGTTGCCATTGTATTTTCTGCCTTTGTTAGGCCCTCTTGGAGCCCTTAGGTATTTACCCCCTATAGCATTACCTATACTACGGCTTGGGTTCCCCTTACCTAAGTCTACCTCTGTACCTTTAACTCCCATTTGTCTCTCCAGCGTCGGTCTAACCAGTATTGTGTTGCGGTAGATGGTTTTCCAGTACTCTTTCGTGCTCTACTTTGGCTCCTTTCTCTCCCTTACTGTTGTCTTTGCTGGCCTCTTAAGAATATATATACAAAGTTATTTAGATAGGACTAGCACTAGGTTATAGGTCAGTGGAGGTTAGGGTTCTATATATAGCGGTAGGGCCAGAATACGCTATAGAATTAGCTTAGAAGAGCAGTTAGCAGGAGAACAAAGAGGCATATTAAATTGATAATAGAAATAAAGAAAACCTTGATGATATATTAAAGATACGTCTAAAATTGGATAAAGGTTAATAAGGGGAAGTAAGGTATTGAAGAGAAGGAGCTGTTTAGTAAGTAAGATGTCTCTATACTTTACCTTCTAATACCCTTCTAGTAAATAGCCGCAACTTTGCTGATATAACTTCGTTATAATAGCGCAATTTAAAAGGAAGGAAACACGTATATATACCATTTAGCTATTACTTCCTTATAAGAAAAACTAATTACACAGCCAGGGAAGGTAATTAAGATGTTAATTATAGACATATATAGGTTAAATTATACCCAAATTATACTATAGTATTAAAGAACAACGTTATAGACATCCTTAACAACTGTATAATAGCTAGAGGCGCTATTATAAAATGTCCCTTTTTTTTAAAAATGAGTTATATTATACTACGTAAAATACTGCGCATGCAGCCTCTAGGCTATGGCGCTATAGTTCTATATATATAAATCCTTTCTAGGCAGTTTAAAATGTACTAGTAGCTATATCCTAGTAGTTTATAAACCCCTAAACTAGGATTTTATGGTTCCTTAGTAAAACACTAAGTTTCTACAACTACTAGGGAATGAGAAAACGGTAGAAAAAACTATAAGAAATCCTAATACCTGTCTCTATCCTTTTGCAATTTATTTCTGTCCTTTTGCTCTCTAATATCTTATTAAGACCTTAGTAGGAGTTACCTCCTTCTAGAATTTTATTTATTTTGTCTATTCTTCTATAGAACCTTCTAAGCTAGTACTGCGTACTAGTTTAGCTACTTTTAGAGTCTTACAGTCTTTACTATTAGCAAAGTATTTCTCTTTACAATTAATACAAAGAGGCGTAGTATGCTTGCAAGGCTTACCTATTATTATATAGGTAGGACAGGTGTGGTCTTTAGATAAATATACAGCCGCATAAAATCTATACGCTTTAGTAGAGCATCTATCTCCTATATGGCCAAATTTTTAACAGCTAGTACACTGTGTAGTAGGAGAGACTTCTAGGTATTTTACTACCTTAGTAGCTATACCTGCAATTAAAATTTCCTTTTCCTTAAGGATTTCTTGTCTTTTCTCTTTATTTTCTATAGTAAAGACTATAGAGCCGAATCTGGGCTATAGGTTATGTGTTTTTACACTAGATAAGATCTATCTAGGTAGTTCTTATATCCCTATAGAAATCTAGAAAGGGAGCTCTTACTACACCCGGCCCAAAAAGACCAAAACCAACTAAAAGAACCCCGAAAAATCACCTAGAGAATCCCCTGAGATACATATATTACAGGGGAGGTATACGTCAAACGACAGTGGTTCGCACTCGCGCGCGACCGCCAGAACCACGCCTAGCAATGGCCCTCCATAATAAGAACGGGCGAATACCATACTATAAAGCGGAAATACCTCTATTAAGAAGGCATCTAATAAAATATAAAGCCTATTAGACGCGTCTAATATTTATAATTATAGGGGAGTAACCGTTAGCTATAATAAACTAATATAGCTAGTAGAATGGCTCCGCCAGTCTAGCGACCCTTAGGCGCCCCTTTAGTAATCCCTTAATTAAATCCTTTAACAGCTAAGTAAAATTAAAAATAAATAAAACCCCTCCTTACTGGCGAACCGCACCTAGGCCGCCATAGCTATGCTTTTATAGTATAGGGAACTTACCCCCCTTAAGATAATAACTGGGTATATAATTATAATATAACCAAATATAGAGAAAGTAGAGGGGCTTAGGGGATAATTAGAAACAGAAGTTCTTTTAAAGATTTATAAAGAGGTCTATAATGTGACGGTTTGTCTACATAGCTACCATTAAGGCGTTGTTGGTCACGGATCAACGTTGCCCTAATATTGCCCCAACGTTGCCCTGACGACCGAATATGTACATAGTCGTCTACCGCGCCCCTTTCTTTGAGCCCTTACCTTAGTCTATTTATAATATAGCCCCTTATTGTTGCTTGATCTATCGGATTGCTCCTACGGAAAGCTAGCTGTGATATTAGACTAAGGTCAACCTTAACTGGCCTGTAGAGGCGACACAATACTAGGTCCAACGGTTAAACGTATAGCCAGATAGAGGGCTGTTCTACCACTACGACTATAGACCAATTAACCCTCTAAGCCCTGCTTAAGGCAGGCAATTGCGACAGCGGATTAAGCAGCTAAAAGAAGAGACTATAGTAATTAGATTAAAAGGATCACCCTAATTACAATCTTAGTAGCAAGAGTTGCCTAAGAAAGCAAAAGAGACACTATAGCAAAAAGGAGCGCGTTAAGACCTAGCGCGCTAGAGATAGCTACTGACCCAACGCTAGCAGCACATGAGGAACCCGTAGACGCGTCACTTGAGCCGCCGGAGCTCCAACCGTACTACAGCGAGACGGAGCTCGCGGACGATATGAAGAGCAAATGGGACCGTCTTATGGCGCAATTGGAAGACGACGAGAACCCTATATACTTTAAAATGGAGACAAAGAGAGAGTATATAGCCGCGACCACCTAAAGCCTAGCCGCAATCCCTACAACCGAACTTATAGAAGAGCTGAAGCTCCAGGGAATACGAAGAAAGGTAATGGAATAGTAGATTACTATGCTATGGCGTCTCGCAAACAACCACGCGCATAAGGCCTTTAATGGGAAAGAGGAGGCCGAGGCAAAGATAGCGGAGCTTAAGGAGCACTTGGATAATAGGACAGACGAGCTCCGCAAGGCCAATCGGAAGATATTAAGGATGGGCAGCAAGGTCACTATACAAGCCCCAGATTAGGAGGACAGCGAGCAAGGAAGCACACCGTTATGGATAATATAAGAAGGGACACCACTCTCTTAGATAAGTAGTGTTACGGGCTTAGGACGTACAGTAAAGTTTCCAGACCTACCTATGCTGACAGATAGGAAAGAGCCTACCTATCGTGCCTAGAGCGGCTATATATAAAACAAGCTTTAATCTAATGTAGACTAGTTTTATTGAGACAACCCGGATCAGAAAGAGTATGTAAAAGTGGCATATATTGAGACACGTATAGGAGGCAAAGCTTATAACCACCTCTTACCCTACCTAGAGGTAGAGCGCGATGCGGAACGCAACCCTACCAGTAAAGAAGTACTTAAGTTCCTAGAGAACGTCTTTAAGGACCCAGATTGCCGTATTAAGGCCCAGCAGGAACTTAAAGGCCTTAAGATACCGTACCTAGGAGACTTTAATAATTTCCAATCTAACTTTATACGGCTAGCAAATATCTTAAGGATGCCACAAAACTAGTAGAAAGAGGAGCTTTATAATAAGCTTTATAATAGCCTACGCGTTTAAATGGAAGTCAAGGTGGTAGACGAAGACTGTAACTTCTAGGCCTATTACAAGACTGCCTAATAGTACGCCCGAGGTCTAAAGCAGATAGGCAAGGAGCGAAGTGACCATAGAGCAGCCTAGGCTGTTAAGAGGGCTTCTATTAGGGGCGCTAAAGAGACTAAAGGTCCCCCCCCCTCCCGGCAGCCTCTGACTCTAGCACTAGCCGCAAAAGCGCTAGTTACCTGTTTTAACTGTAGCAAGCAAGGACACTACTCTAACAACTACCCAGCGCTAAAGAAGGCGGAAGCTAAAGCAATTAACCAAAGTAAAGAGTATAAGATAGTTACTAACTTATCGGAATCGGAAAATAAGTAGCTCTAGGAGAAGTCTCCTACCTAGAGCAGATTAGAGCAATTAACACAGCGCCTGTACAGCTGAAGGAAATCTTAGGAGGCGCAGCCCTTATGACGCTATACAGGATCGCGCTAGGCGGCGTAGCTCTTAATATAATAAGCCTACTCGACTCTGGTGCGGGCGGAGAGGCTTTTATACACTATAAGCTACTGCCAATTATTAAGCAATGACTGTAACCAAAGCTCTACAAGATTAAAGGATGAGGAGTCGCTGTGTCCGGCCATAACAACTAGTAGATGGATATAATTAGATAGCTCTTTAGGGCTAACCTAGTTATGGATGGCTGACGAGTCCCTACATGGTTCCTATTCTGTAATACTAGCCGCCATGATCTTCTTATTGGCCGTAGGTGGTTTGAGAAAACTGGGGCCCTTATTGATTGCAAACACTGGGTTTTAGTATGGCGAACTAAGAGGAACTACTATGGCAGGTAGGACGTAATTATACCAAGAAAGGAGCTCCTACTTCTGCCAATTAACGAGGATCACCAGAGAGACGTAGATTGAAGAGACGTATTACTAGACCAAGAGCCTAGGCCTACCCCCTAATATATCCTCAAATGTATAGTCGCGATTAGAGAGCTCCAAGAGAAGAAGCCCCCTACCGAAATTAAACTGGAGGGGCAAGCTAGGCTGAAGCAAACCAAACGGACCTTGTACGACTATAAGCATACTTAGAAGATCGATACCCAAGATACAATTAGGAAAATGGAGGACTAGCTCTACCCTAGGCCAACTTCACCATTAAAGCCGAGAGTAAGGAGGCTTTTATCTACTAGGGAGTTTAGAGCAGCAAACATCGCGCTACTTAAGGCGAGGAACTTCTTATAAGGAGTAAAGCGCAAGGACGTAGTAATTGGATGTACTAGTCTCTACGAGATAGACCAGTTAATGGAGGATAGGAAGGGACAAGACGCCCTACCTAATGACGACGAGGAACTTTGCCGGCTTGTCTATAAAAAGCTGCTATAGCCCTATTAAGAATATACTGATAGCTTCTCAAAGGCTACATCTGATACGCTACCACTGTATTGTGAGGGAGTGGACCACGATATTATTCTTGAAGGCGACAGCCGCAATCTAGCCCCTAGCCCACTATACAATATGTCGCTAGAGCAGCTAGAGCTTGTTAAGGCCTACCTACAGGAGCACTTATAGAAGGGGTTTATAGTACTAAGCGACGCACCCTTTATAGCTCTGGTCCTATTTGCCAAGAAGCCTGGAGGGGGGTAGCGATTCTGCGTTAACTTTTGAAAGCTTAATATAATTACCAAGAAGGACCGCTATCCGCTACTATTAATTGAGGAGACGTTGACCAGGCTATTAAGAGCTAGAATCTTTACCAAGCTAGATATTCGGCAGGCTTTCTACCGTATACGGCTAAAGGAAAAGGTAGAGGAGTTAACCACCTTCTATATAAGGTACGGATCGTATAAGTACCGCGTCCTACCCTTTAGACTATGTAACGGCCCTATATCCTTCTAGAGGTTTATTAACAGCGTCCTCTTTAACTACTTGGACGATTTCTGTACAGCCTATATAGACGACATCCTAATCTATTTGGATAACCCGCTAGAGCACGAAATCCACGTCAAGAAGGTCCTGCAGAGGCTTTAAAAGGCAGGCCTATAAGCGGATATTAAGAAGAGCGAATTTAGCGTTACTAAGACAAAGTTCTTAGGCTTTATTATTAGCACTAATGGGATTGCTATGGACACTAATAAGCTAGCTACGATTAGAGATTGGAAGCCCCCTATCTTTATAAAAGGAGTGCAATCCTTCCTAGGGTTCTATAACTTCTACTAGGCCTTCCTGAAGGATTATAGCCGAGTCACATGACCGCTTAGTAAGCTCACGAAGAAGGAAGTATAGTACTTGCTAGGGGAGGAAGAGCTTAAAGCCTTTAAGCGAGTTAAGGCCCTTATGCTATTGGGCAGCGTAATAAAGCACTACTTACCATTTTGAGACACCCGCGTGGAGACTAACGTGAGTGATGGAGTAGTGGCTGGGGTGCTAAACCAGCTGCAAGATGATGAGACCTAGAAGCCAGTAGCCTTCTTCTTAAAGATGATGTCCCCTGAAGAGATACGGTACGAGATCCACGACAAAGAGATGCTAGCAGTAATAAGAGGCCTATGGGAATGGTGAGGTCACCTTGTCGGCCTCTAGCGTACACCCTTTATAGTAATTACGGACTATCAAGCCCTTGAGTACTTTACAACCAAGAGGCTGCTAAATCCACGGCAGGCCTGCTGGGTAGACCTACTAGCTAATTTCCATATGCGGATTACCTATAGGCCAGGAACGGCGAATATAGTGGCTAATACCCTATTACGAAAGTAAGAGGACCTAAAGACGCAGAAAGAGAAGGACGTAGCTGTATGTATTATGTACTTGATTAACCCCGCCCTTATAATTGCTACACTAGAGGCAACCTCCAAGGACCCCCTAGTTGTAGCAAATTGCGAATAGCAGCTATACGAGCTAGTTGATTAGATACTCTAGGCCAACCAAACTAGTAAGTTGCTAGTAGGGCTATGTTAGCTAGCTGAGTAAGACCAGAAGGGCTAAAAGCTCTAAGGAGGACTACTTACCCGCTTTAGTAAGCTAATGGTCCCTAATACTGACTGCCTCCGTACCTACCTTATTGCGGAGGTACACTCTCGCCAGGTAACCACTTACCTAGGCAAAACAAAGACTAGGAAACTCGTAGCAGACTAATACTATTGGCCAGGACTACCCTTAGACTGCGATACCTACGTAAGAAACTGCAGGGCCTGTAAAAGGACCCATATACCTTAGGACAAAACCCCAGGCCTACTACACCCTTTACTAATTGGTGAACGCTGCTGGCAGCATGTCTCTTTTGATTTTAAGTCCTTCCTAACGGATAAAAAGGGCTTTGACAATGTCTTTATAGTTGTTAATTGACTAGGCAAGAGAGCCTTTTTACTACCCTGCTATAAAACTGCCACTGCAGCTGACGCAGTAAACCTATACTACTAACACGTCTGGCGCGTGTATGGCCTTTTAGAGACGGCTATATTAGATTAAGGACCCTAATTTATCTTAGCCTTTATAGACGAGCTATGTAAACTAACCGGCGTTAAGTAAAAGCTCTTTATATCCAGTTACCCACAAACTAATGGTAATATAGAGGTACTAAACTAGTACATTGACCAACGCTTAAGGCCCTTTGTTAACCACTACTAGGACAATTGGTCAGAGCTCCTCCCCTATATGGACTTTACACAGGCAATCTTACCGCACAAATCTACTGGCTTTGTACCATACGAGCTAGAGCTAGGATTTAAGCCAAGGCTTTACTTTGACTGGGAGGAACGTATATAAGCAACCTTAACACCTTATGAGAAGCTAATATAATAAGAAGCTTAGGCTTTCGCATATAGGACCTAGGACGCAGTTAAATGGGCAAGAGACAACCTAGTAAAGGCCTAAGAGCGGCAGATAAGGCAAGCTAATAGGCACCGTCGCGAACTATACTTTGGAGTAGGTAATCGAGTATACGTTACTAGGAAGGGCTGGGCTACTGACTAACTAAGTATCAAGCTAGATAGATAGCTTGTAGGGTCCTATAAGATTCTAGGCATAAAAGGACACTTGTATATCATCGACCTACCCCTAAACATAAAGATGTCAAATGTCTTCCATGCCGATCGACTATGAAAGGACCCAGATAACCCCCTGCTGGGCCAAAATAGGGAGCTAGAGGAGCTAGTTCTAATTAATGGCGAGCTGGAGTACAAGATTGATAAGATCCTTGCTAGTAGAACCTACCACGGAAGGCTACAGTATAAGGTTAACTGGGTAGGCCACGACCTGGATGACACCTGGTATAACGCAGATGGCTTTATTAGCGCCCCCTATAAGATTAAGACGTTCTATGACGAGAGACCCCATGATGCCGGACCACCTGTACGGCTGTAGTAATGGCTAGAGGCGTATTACAAGGACGTAAATCTAGAGCCCTTGGAGGAAGACAATAAAGCAGAGAAGGACGGAAGGGCAAGACGGACAAGGAGAGCCTAACTATGAGGATTGAGGGCGATCCTCCTGGCTTAAAGGGGGGTGATGTGACGGTTCGTCTATATAGCTACTATTGAGGCGTCTTTGGTTACGGATCAACGTTGCCCTAACGTTGCCCCAACGTTGCCCCGACGACTGAACATGTACATAGTCGTCTACCGCGCTCCTTTCTTTGAGCCCTTACCTTAGTCTATTCATAACATAGCCCCTTATTGTTGCTTGATCTATTGGATTGCTCCTATGGAAAGCTAGCCGTGATATATAACACTATTACAGTCCAATACCTTAGGAGTAGAGATATTAGAGTTACCCTAAAGGACTAATAGGCAAAGGAACGGGCTATAAGGGTAGGGGACAGGCTAGGAGAGTATATTAGTATAAAAGTGCTTTATAAAGATTACCTAGTTAAAGTCCTATCAGTTCCCATAAGCCTTAGGGTAGAAAGGGGACGCTAGGCGGACAATACAGTAACTATATAGAAGATAGTAAAATAAACGGAATACCTTATACTAGGACTTATAATTACCTAGATCTAATAGCTTTAACAGGAAAATATAAACTAAGTATATAATAAAAATAATAAGAGGATATAAGGGGCGCTAGAGACTTGTTAGGGAGATAATAAATAAATATATAGCTCCCTTATCGTTAGTATATATACACTAGGAATGCAAAAACTTCTTATCTAAAAAGGAATAATTATAAATGGCTTTATATATAATATAAGGCTTTATAACTACAGACTATACCTAGAATAATATTATTGCTGTGTATAATAGGGACACACCTAATCCATATACGTAGTATAGGTGTGCTGCGGCTACTATGTAGGCCCCTATAATATAAGACAATATACAAATCAAGACTAAATAAAATGCGTGAACTGTCACCGAAGCATATATAAGGCGTAGGAGAGAGAAGACTACATTAAATATAGAAGATGGAAGAAAAGGGCTTAATAGCTGTGGGAGCAACTGCACGCTAGGTTATATAAATGGAAACAATAGGCGATAAACTAGGGGGATGTAGGTATCTTCCCAGCGTTTTCTACCTTTAATATTAGGGGGCTAAGCTAGCTATCCTAAGCCTTAACGGGCTAAAAGCAACGCCGCGTAATATTATTAAACCAAACAGGGATATAAGGGATATATAGGATATAAGGGAGAGAACGCCTAGTAGGAAGACCCCTATAGATGGCTATAGCAAGTTCAAGGCCGGGACAATTAAGAATTAGATTTAACGCGGTAAATATAATATATATAGCTAGCTTATAAGGGGCACATAGCTAACCAGTAAAAATGGGGGAAGAACCAGAGGCAATAACAAACTTAGATTTAGAAAGGCTAGTAGAAACATAAGATATAGAAATAGAAAGCTCTATATAAAATAAGTAGTAGCTAGGGAGCAAATATAGGAGATAGAAGTTCTGAACATTTTAGAGAAAGTGGAAATGGAAGAAGTAAGAAGTAAAGGAGAGGCGAAAAACCCCTGCTAGGGGTCCGCCACTTAACCATTATATAGTATAACTGCGGCAATATGAACCACCATCTAGTAAGGCCCCTACTAGACAGTCTAGACCTAGAGAAACACCATATTCTTACTATATAAGAGCCGTATTACAATACCTATATATAATTAATATACTGCCCCTAAGGATTTTAGCTCCTATATAAACCAAAAGCAGCCACACGCGTATACTTTATAATTAGTAAAAATATCAGCCTTGCCTTATAGTTATAGCAGGTAGTTAACCTAGATATTATAGTTATAACTATCCAGATATATAGGGGACTAGTATAAATTATTAATGTCTATAACCCTAGGGTTAAAGGGGTAGTATAGATAGAGAATATTATATCTATAATAAGCTTGCTAGAAACTAAACACGCAGAGTCTATTTTACTAGGAGATATAAACCTCTACTACCTATAGTAGGGGGGCATCTATATTACTGCTAATTAATAGGTAGAGTGCCTACTAAGAGCTATAGATAATAGGGGCCTTAAGCTAGCTACCCCCCCAGGTATAATTATATGGCAATAGGGCACCGCTAAAAGTATAATTAACCTTATAATTATGGACGAAAACCTATACCAGAGACTTAAAAGGTGCTCCCCTAAAAAAGAATGGGCACTTACCTTAGACTATATCCCTATTTATATATAACTAGATCTGGACATTAAGGCGCAACTAAATAGTAAAAGATACGCAATAAGGAAGCTTAATATAGATAGCTTCCTTAATATAATTAAACAACAACTCTAAGACCTAGAAGAAATCCACCCAATACTAAATAAGCGAGGCTTATTGGCTACCCCTAAGGAAATTAATTAAAGACTAAAAAGGATCCAGGTAGCAATTAAAAGTGGGCTAGAAGAGCACTGCCCGGTTTTAAAACTAGGCCCCTATACGCGATATATATGGTCCGTATAATGCGCGGCCCTTATAGCCGGCCAATGATGAGCAAGGAGGAAATATATAAGTAGCCACAATTCTAAGGATAAGAGATAATATAAAGACACAAGAAACCAGCTAAAGAATACCCTAAGAAAAGAAGCAAGGAATAACTAGAGACAGTTTATAAATAAATATACTACTAACTTAAGTCTCCCCTATAATAAGGGCCTTTGGACTATAGCGAAATAGGTAAAGAAAAAGGTGGGATACCTAGTAAAAGATCTATACCTACCACCCCTATAAAGAGCAGGCGAACTATAGGCCACAAGTAACAACAATAAGAAGGCAAAGATCCTTATAGAAAGATTTTTCCTTTAACTAGCTCTAGCAGACCTTAGCGATATTACTAGTAAAACACTAGTAACTCGCCTAAGGGTTAACAGCAATATAATAACTAAAGAAATGGCTAGAACTATTAGCCGCCTTTTAAATAATATAGTACTAGGACTAGATAGAATTTTAAACAAAGCCCTAAAGACCTATGGACCACTTATAGCACCTTAGCTTACAGACGTAGCTAGAGTATGCTTTGTAATAGGCTACTACCCACGACTTAGAAGATCTATAACGATGGTTATCTTATAAAAAGAAGGTAAAGTAGACTACTTAATCCTAGGAAGCTACCGCCCTATTGCCTTAGAAAACACCCTAAGTAAGATCTTAGAAAAGGTTATAGCGGACTATATAGCAGATATGGCAGAGGAATACGCCCTACTACTATAAAGCCAAATAGGGGTAAGAAAGAATCGCTTAACGCTATTAGTACTTACACTACTTGCTACTACTATTAAAACTGCATAGGCTATGCGAAAGGACTTTATAGTATTAATATTTAGCCTAAATATTAGCGGCGCCTATAATAATATACCCTATAAGCGTCTCCTATATATCCTTAGGGCAAAGGGCTTCCTAGAATAGATTATTTAATTTATTTAAGGATTTATAGGCTAGAAAGAAATATTACTGGTCTTTAGCGGATACCAGAGCCCCCCTATTGCAGTTATAATAGAAATACTATAAGGATTACCTCTGTCGCCTATACTCTTTCTCTTCTTTATAAGCAACCTACTTAACACCTTTAAGGAAGGGGCAACCTAGGGGATAGGCTTTATTAATAACACAAACCTAATTATATATAGGCTAACAGCCGCAGAGAACTATAGGACACTAGAGAAAGCCTATAACACCTATATAGAATAGGCAAGATAATATAGAGTCTAATTCTTACTAGAGAAATACCAGCTAATCTATTTTATAAGAAAACGTAACTAATTTATAGATCTTTAGTATACAATTTATATCTAAGACTTTAGGGGTTAACCGGTTCAAGGCCTAAGGGTATTAGAAGTGTGGGTAGACAGTAAGCTTTAGTAGAGCGTATATACAGCGCAAGCGGCCTATAAGGGCCAAGTATAGTATATCGCTATATCTAGAATCGTTAATTCTATATAGGGTCCATGCTTCTAGAGGTTATATTTACTATATATAGCAGTTATCTAGCTAACCATAACGTATAGATCTAGCATTTAGGCCACTAGAGAAACTAAAAAAGGCCCCCCTAAATTACTTCTTAAACCACTCTAAAAGGTCCAAACAGCCTGCCTTAGGAGTATAACAGGCGGGTATAAGCAAACAGCCACAGCACTGCTTAAGAAGGAAGCCAATATTCCCCCCCTATAACTATATATTAAAGCCGATGCAATGTAAAGGGTGTAAAAGGAACGTAACTCTAACGTTATAAAGTATATTAAGACACGCCTAAACAAACTATAGAGAGACCCTAGGGTGCCCTATAGGAGAAGGAACTAATAACCCCAAAGTAGGGAAGATATATTAGGAAAACAGGTAGAGAAAGTAGAAGAAGAATAGTACAGCGCTAGGGCCCAGGCCTATATAGAGGAGGAAGGGAGACGCGCAAGAGGCTAGTAAAGATAATAGTAAGAAAGAGAAAGGAGCTAAAGTAGAGCATAAAAGAGTACTAGAAAACCATCTACCGTAAC
>Ga0307507_10005405_pt1 | contig 21058 bp, 10 predicted proteins | sample 7_EM_MG_FD_207223 | JGI IMG/M metagenome (GOLD analysis project Ga0307507, IMG submission 207223) | Populus trichocarpa ectomycorrhiza microbial communities from riparian zone in the Pacific Northwest, United States - 7_EM | ecosystem: Host-associated > Plants > Roots > Unclassified | place... | reverse complement strand
AACACAAAAACAAAATGGAAACTTAAAGATAAAAAGATATAACTTGATTTTAGAGTCATGTTTTAATACTAACTGATGCGAACCTGAATGGTAAGAACCCTAAAACCCACAAGCAAAAAAGAACAAACCTAATAAAGTTAAAAATATATTTGGTTGATTAAAGCTTGATATAACAATTACTTAAATCAAGGCACCAAAACTATTAAAATGAAACTCACACCTAATATTATAAGGAATTGTGAATGAGAAATATAAAGAAAACGCTATAAAAACAAGTATTCTTCAATAAATTAAGATAGTTCAATGAAAAAAATAAAAATATAACAATCTTCTCACACATAAGCACATAATATGTGACAAAAATAATCAATATCAATCTGAATAGTAAACTTGCAAAAGAGCACTTATAGTATTGAAAAAGATATAATCCTGATGGACCAAAGGGTTGACATCAAATCCAATTTAAAAATAACTTATAGTATGTGAAATAAAGCCCAAAGTATTAAAATAAAAAAAAACCCAATTCTAAAACTTAAAATACTAAAGTTGTATATAATAGTCTAAAAGAGCAAAAAACTGAATGTTTCCATGCATAAAGGCCTTTTAGCCGACCTAGTATCTTTGAAAACAAGGATAGTTGTTGTCGCCTTTTTGTTTCCATGTAGAATGAGGAAACCTTCCAAATAAGCTTGCTGCCACCCTTTAATTTCCTTGTAGAATATCGACTCCTTATTAACTCTATTCCTTTATCAGCTAAGAATTGTTAAGTTGTCAAACTTATCCAATATAAACTTTTTTATTTTCTTAAATGTTTCTATGTATAACAAGGACCCCTAACTGATATGAAATCAATAAAACACATTAATTAATCAAGGTTGTCCATGCTCTATTTGGACAACCCACCATTGTGAAGTAATTAGGCCCGTGTTGTAGATGAATTAACCCCCTTACATATAAATTAAATTGATTAAAGTGTGATCATCATTTGTTGTAGTCTCTTTAAAATTCACTTTAGCTCAAATACTCTAAATAAACCCATTAAATGTATAATTGAGCTTTTCCCTCCTTGATCGTGCAATTAGTCTAATTAGCACTTCTAATGGGTCCTTTGGTGTTGAAGGTTGCATTATAGACTGATCCACATCATTAGGGCAATGTATTATCTATTAATTACTCAAATACTTTCAAATAATCCATGTTATGCTTAATATCTACTATTTTTTTTTTTTTACCATTGATTAAGTTAATGTGTAGTTTGGATCAAAACATAATGTTCTTTATAGAAGATAACTTATTAATTTCAAGTCTATGGATCACTTACACAACCATTATGTAAGTCTTTCAATATGCACAAGTGATCTCTCCATATGAATTTATCAAGTAGGTCAATTCAATATATATATTATTTAACAAACACCTACATAATAATTTTAGGTATCCTTAATACTTTACCTTATGAGAATAATTATTTTATTTCATAAGAAAAGGAACATAATATATATCGGTCTCAACAACTCTAATTAATATCCAATCTTAATATAGCATTGACCATGAATATTTATAAACAATACTTTGATACAATACGAATCCTCATATTTATAACCACTTTATAATTTTCTTTGCAAATAATTTTTGTCTCAATAATTGAATCTTTACTCTAGACTTATTAATCAAACATAAATGAATAATAAAAATAAAAGATAGATTTATTAAAAATATTTTTTTTACATGAACAAAATCAGTGTTAAGTGTAACCAACCATTTGACTACATTACACGTACACTAACAACAAAATCACCAAGAGGTTATATACATCTCAATTAATATTCTATAAAATTACAAATCAAATACATTTCGTCAATAGCCCATCAAACCAAGAAAACTAATTTTGAAAATGAAGAGGAATAAAGTGTTTCAAATCAAGAAGATTTTCAAAGCTAACAAGAAATTCAAGAACAAAATATCTAATATACCTATAAAAATCCTCAAGATCCAAATCCACCTAAACAAAACCAAGAGATTCAATAGCTTGACTTTCAACTTCACCCTGCTAACTTCCTTACCATTATATTTCAAAAAAATATGAAATCAAAATAAAGGATAAAGTCACTAGAAGACATGGAAATAAAAGCATTATTTTCAAAATTTTACCTATACAAGATATGTTTTATATGCAAGATGGAGGACTAATTGATATCAAGGGTGAGTAAAAAAACCGAAAAACTGATTAAACCAAGAAAACCGGAAAAAAAAATAACTGAAAAAACCGAACCGTGAAAAAAAACTGATTAAAATTTTGAAAAAACCTACTTGTTTGGTTTTATAAGCCTGAAATAAAAAAAACCAAACCGAACCGAACCCAAACTGAAAAAAATCAGAAAAAACCGAGCCAAACCGGAAAAAAACTGAGCCAAACTGAAAAAACTAAGCCAAACCGGGTTTTGTCCTAAAAAACCGAACTGAAACCGGTTAGTTTGAACCGGTTTCGGTTCGGTTTTGGTTTTTTTTTTAATTTCGATTTGGTTATTTTTTTTGATAAAAACCGAACCGAACCAAAAATAATCACCCCTAATTGATAAATATGGTCTTTAATCTACTAGGATTATCTTCATGAATTATTGTAGCATAAATATTTGAATGCTCCCTTGGTTTAGTGGAAAATTTGCCACATCGTGTATAAATATAAATTACTTTATTTTGTTTTGCAAAATGAATTAATATAATCCCTTTAATTTTAAAACTAATTAATTAGTTTCTTTTGTCCACTTTATTTTTTTTAATTTTTTTGTTTTTTTCTTTAAGAAATAAAAAAATAAAAAAGTAAGTAATATGAAAAATCGGAGAGAAGAAAATATTTTTTAGAACAAAATAATATTAAATTAAGCATGGTAAAACTACATAGAGTAATTTTGTAAAGTAAAGAGAGGTAAAACTACAGAGTAATTTATAAAAGAAGGAAAAAACGAAACCGGCATCCAATTTCAGTTTCTGCTCAACACGGCCTTGATTTAGAAATAAAATAAAGCCCTAATTAGACACCAGCAGTGCCATACCATACCATACCATACCATACCATGGAGGACTCAGAGGGAGTTCTAAGCTTCGACTTCGAGGGCGGCCTCGATTCGGGCCCCGCCAACCCCATCGCCTCCATCCCAGCGATTCCATCCGACAATTACGGCGCCGCAACCGCAGCTGCCCCCAACACCACAAACACAACCACCAACACTACCAACAACAGCAACTCTGGTGCGGCGGACATCCAGGCGGGTCGACGGAGCTTCCGGCAGACTGTATGTCGGCACTGGCTTCGAAGCCTTTGCATGAAAGGCGACGCCTGCGGTTTCCTTCACCAATATGACAAGTCTAGAATGCCTGTATGTCGGTTTTTTAGACTTTATGGAGAGTGCAGGGAGCAAGATTGCGTTTACAAGCACACCAATGAGGATATCAAGGAGTGCAATATGTAAGTAAGCCACTTTCGGTCAGTAAATATTAATGTAAATAAGGACATCCTTTGAATCATCAGTAAGAAAATATGTGTGTGTGTTCTTGTAGGTACAAGTTGGGGTTTTGTCCGAATGGTCCAGACTGCAGGTATAGGCATGCCAAGTTGCCTGGACCTCCACCTCCTGTAGAAGAAGTTGTTCAAAAGATTCAGCAACTGAATTCTTACAATGGTGTGACCTCTAACAAAAATTTTCAACAACGAAATGCTGGTTTTTCTCAACAAATAGAAAAATCTCCCAATACCATCATAAAACCATCAGGAACGGAGTCGGCTAACGTGCAACAACAACAACAACAACAACAACAGACCCAGACACCACATCTTACAAATGGCCAGCACCAGCAACCCCAACAGCCTAATCCTTTGAACAGAATTGCAACGCCTTTACCTCAAGGAATATCTAGGTGTGTTCAGAGTTCTGAGGTCCTTTATTGAGTTTTGTAAATCAATTATTGTATTTTGTTTTTCTTGGATATTCTGATTATCGTTATTAAAACTACACATATAGATGACTTTCTGTATCAAAAGTCTATGATCATCTAATAAAGCCCATTATTACTTCAAACCTCTCTCTCTCTCTCTCTCTCTCTTTTAATTTGCCCTAACTGTTCACTTGTGTAAGTTGGCTTGAAGGTCCCCAAACCCTATAATTTGCAAGGATTAATCCTGTGCATTGAATCCTACTGATGCTAAAGTGAAATGGCTCTTGGCGTGCCTCAGGCATGAAGGCATCCAGCATCTCTTTATGTTCCATAGAGGGTGGAACAAATGGGATAGTTGCATCATTGCTTGAAGAGACATGCATCAGCTGTAACTATTCTCACTGTTCAATTTACTCCAGATTCTAGTCCTGTTTTTCTAACAACTTCTCTTGCAGTCAAGGCCCTTAAAACTGTTTCAAAAGATCATCTCCTAATCTTTGTTTGAAAAAAATAACCCCTCTTATGAAGTGGATGTTTTGAGAATGTTGCTTATTGTGTTTGTGTAAAAAGTTTGTGGATATATTTCATTGGTATATGCTTTTCAGGCTTCTCTTTACTTTTGATAATGCATTCTTTACTTCTTAATTTAATGATGTTTTGCAACTTTCTCATTTTATTATTATTTTTTCCTAAACAGTGTTGAGATATTAATTAATGCCTCACATACAGGGACAACTACTTTTCATGTCCTGATTCCTTGGGGCATAGCTGTTTGCTGTCAGATAACTTAGTCTAGTGTGATGGTATTTTAAGCTGTTGATGCAAAATGACTGACACCCACCAATATGTAAGTAACAAAGAACTCATGCAGGACATCTTTGAAGTATCTGTTCTGATAGCGTTTGGTAAAGAATTAGGGCAAGGAAATTGGAGATTTAGAGTATAAGAACAGGGGATTTAGGGCATGGAATTTGAATTGGTATGAAAGTAAAAGGCCACCAGCTTTCACATTACTAGTTATTCTAGGAATCACACCTAGAAGATAGAAAACCTAAGTAGGCATCTCACCTAGGGTTCCTAGGAGTCACACCTAAGATTGATTGGATGACACACCATTAAATCGTAATTGCTGGAAATGTTATTCGTTGATCTGGTTCTCTTAACAAAGCATACCAACATGGCTACTTATAGACTCCTCATACACCTAAAGCATCATGTTGCTGAATTCCAGGACTTAAATCTTAAATAAGAAAATACCACCATTTCTATTTAAATCTACCTAATTAAGGACTAATAAGCCACTTGAACATAAAATAAAAACCTAGACCTAGATGACTTTCAGCAGAAATTATAAAAATGCCCTTGTGTTCAATAATTATAGAAAGAGACTATAATCCTGCTTCCTTTTGTTGACTGCATCATGTGCGATTCCAGAAATTACAGAAACATCCTTGTGTCTGATAGTTCCACAAAACTATTATAATCCTGCTTATTTGATGTCTGCATTAAGAACTTAATAATTCCTAAAAAAAATAAAAATAAAAAGAACTTAAGCAGAATGCCTGATTTTTCTTATTGAATCACCTTTCTCTATGTTCCTTTTACTCTTTTGATCAACCAACTGTGAAACTTCTAAATTCTTCTCATACATGACTTCTAGTTTTAATGTCCATAAGGTGATAAATGAATTTGCAAATACATGCTGAACTTGTTCTGTTGATGCATTTTGTATTAGTGGTTGATAATTGTAAAAGTTGTGTTCATCCTTTGAAAGTTGGCTGTTTTTATAGCAACTGTATATTGGTAGGATTTGCTGTAGAATCAATTTTTCACTCAGACTGCTAAGGGAAGAAGTAGCTACAAGGGACCATTCTTCCTTTGCATCAAATGACACAATAAGGTTCCTTAGAGAATTTGATGAATGCATGGTAAGTAATTGATGTTGCAAATGGTTTTAATAAGTGCATGCCTAAACAACCCAAAATAGAACTAGTTTGTTTTTCATGCTCTGTATTTTTATTGCGTTATGTTAATATTCATCCTCTCACCCATCTATCTACGAACTCATTTAGTTATATGTATGTCTGTGTGTACATATACATGTATCTGTGTTACGGTCTGTTTTGGATTAGGAGGCGAGGGATAATTAGTAAGCTTTTGCTCGTGTTTGAAATTTTTTGAATGGATTAGGTTCCCATGTGAGTCAGCTAAGAGTGATTAAGACTCAGTTGGTTTGTGTCCTCAAGACAGTAGTCCTATTTTTAAATTGTTTGGTAAACAAAAAAAGATAATTGGGCTCTGCAATGCAGTTTAAGCCTCAAAACAGAATTTTGGGAATTTGAAACGTGTTCTTAAACAAGCTTGTAAACATGAACATAAAAATTCAAGCTGTAGATTCGTATGTAATGGTGTATGATTCCAAGTTTGAATGATCCTAGGATGACTGCACTGATTGTGTGATTTGTAATGAGTTGCAATGGATGGGAGAAAATGTCTTTTGGGATTTGGTTGATATAATGAACGATGCAGGAAAAGTAGGAAGCAACAAGTAATAATAAAAAGAGCAGCTAAATTTAAGAAAGAATGAACTTGATAGGAGTGAACATAGATTTTGGGGGTGTATAAACTTATGATTTTGATAAAGAGAAAACATCCTGAAAAGCTGTGAATGAATCGGGATGACATTACAACTTGGAATGGGAGTAAGAAACCTACAATAATAAGAAAAAACTTAAATTAACTATAGTTTTCGCATTATGTTCCCAGGTTAAAGCAAATTGTCCCTGTTTTGGCACATCAAGCATATAGAAGTCCTAGATAGTAGCCTCATTTTATGATAAAAATTGTTGAGCAATTAACATGTACTTGCGATTTGTCTCACCTGTTTGATTCCCGGGCCAATATATCATAAGTGAAGCCCTAATTTCCATCGTCAACATTTGTTGCCACCATATAACTTTCTGGAATCCTTTCTTTGAGACTGCATTATACATTTAGGAAAAGGATAGTGTGGGTAATCTGATGAATTTTTCATAAGTTGCTTTATGTTCTCCTTGTGTCTACTTGATTTTTAGTGACATCATAAAGGGGTAGGCATCATAGATTGGTGGGGAATCCCATTTTTCACTGGTCAAGAAGGTACAGACATCATAGTTCGGTGGAGAATCCGAATTCACTTCAACAACGATACCATCTTCAGAATAATGACCCTGGAAATTAACATTATGATGCAGCCTAGGGGAAAAAGTCTGATTTTCAGTGAATATGTGAACAAGGTAAAAGCTGTAATTTCAGTGATTTCCATGTTGGAACTTTTTGCAAGAGAATAAAGATTTAGTGCTTGCTAATAAAAAAAGCATTCCTAAAACATAGAGGAGGTTCCTCATTTACAATTAAAATATCTAAATTCTTAACTTAGTCGATATAAGCTTTCTGAATGGGAACAAGAAACCTTGATTTAGAACAACTCCTAGTTAATGCCCTTATAATATTGGGGTGATAGAGAATGATGTCAAAACTGCTAAATTAACAAAAGGAAGGATTAATTAATAATAGCTCCTCTAATGGGAGAATAGTAGGAGTATGCACTCAACTTTTATTATGCTGATACCTAAGAAAAACCAAAGATCCAGAGTGAGGGATTATAGCCCTATAAATGTTGTCAAAGCTTCATGCATGATTTTGTTGATGGTGTTATGAAATAGGCTTTCTTGCAGTGATGGTGCTTAGTAGATACAATTTTTGATCCTAGAGTGTATGCATGGTTCGTTAGTTATAGAATGCTGCTTTGGTGGCTAATTAGGTGCTAGAGGATGCCAAAGAGTAGGAGGGTAGTGGCGTTGAAAATGGGTTCTGAGAAGGTATATGATTATGTAATTTTAGATATTTGAGTTTATAGAGGAAGTCCTTTGGAGCTTCTTTTTCTAGCATCCCTTTATAATTGTTCTTCTTTTAAGATTCCAATTTTTTGCAATGGGAATTTCTTATGATCCGTCATAAGGTCAGTTATAGAGACCATGTTATCAGCTGAAGGGTGTGTTGCTACACTAAGGTTAGAGGGGCTTCTAGTACTGGTTAGTTTGTGTGAAGAAAAAAATTTTCTTAATGGAAAAATGGCTTTGAAGCTTTCCTCTTGAACCTCATTTCCTTTGGCACAGAGGCAGTCACTGAAAATGTGTGGTCTTCAAAGGAACGATTGTTATTCCCACTCTAGGATGGCTAATCATGAATGTGAATCCTTGTAAATTCATGTCATCAGTTTCTCCTTGTTTCTCCTAGTTGGTAATGGTTCTTGTATTCATTTATGGGAGGAACTGTGGATAAGGGAACAATCTTTTTTTGACAGCTTCTTTTCATGTGTATCACCTTCTCAGTTTGTGTAATCTGAAATCCCAATGGATGGAAAACATAGGACCTCTTTTTGTTGCTGCCTTTTTTGTTTGTATTTAGCATTCAATACGATACGACGAAGTTTAGTGACTTGTTGTAGGTTAGAAGCTTCATATGTCTCTTCTCCTAACATTGTGCTGTGTGTCATGCTGGGAGTCACCTTTACCTTTCTCCACTGATAGCTTAGGTTATGTGAGGGTGTTTGAGAGTGTGGTAGCGGTTGCTTTTCAAAGTGTTTTTCACTCGGAAATGCATCAAAATAATGTTTTTTTATTTTTTTAAAAAAGTAATTTTGACATCAGCACATTAAAACGATCTGAAAACACAATAATAATAATAATAATAGTAGTAGTAGTAGTAGTAGTAGTAATAATTTGAAGCAAATAAAAAAATTTCAATTTATTCAAAAGCGCTTTTGAAACGCAAAAACAAACGGGCTCAGACTATTTGTGTCTTTTGGTAAGAGCACAAGACAAGTGTGATGCTTGCAGTTATATAGGCTGTTTGAATGTGAAGGAATTCTAGAAGTTTTAGGACTATTCCAATTCAAGATTGCTTTTATGGGATAGGATAGTCCTTTTGACATTGCAATGGGGCTTAGCTTTAGAGGCTTTATAGGAATCTCTTTAGCTGACACGAGGTGGGACTGGAATGCTCCCCTATCTTTAGTTTCACCTTTCAAGGGGTACATCTTCCTAGTCTCCTTTGAAATTTTATTCTCTTTTCTTCTAGTATATTTTCTCATATACATGATAAAATTGCCTGTATTATGGTGAGTTGCATGGGATACATGGCATCAATTGTTTGAGTTGGTAGAGAACCTTGGATATTTCAAGTAAGGTTGCTGGTTTCCTGTCAATTTCCTATGAGGGTAATGGGGAAGGAAAGACCATAAAATTGTTATGCGTTCTGTGGCCTATGCGACAATTTGGTGTATTTTGTTGGAGAGGAATGCTAGAGCTTTTAAGCTCAGTTTACATAAAGAAATTGTTTTTAGATAGAAAAGTGTTTCTTGCTTCATTATGGTGTCATGCTTCAGGTACTTTTAGAGGGGTTTCTTTAGCTGACTGAGGCGAGATTGGAATGCTTTATTGTTATAGTTTTGTTATGCTTTGTTTCTTAGATTGGAGGATGGCTTGTTCTCCTAACTGTCTCTGTATAATTTCTTCTTTTCATTTATGAAATCTTTTATTATCTACAGAAAGGCGGCTTCATCAATGCTAACACCCTAGGTTCAAGCTTAGAAATAATAATTAAAAAAAAAAACATAAAAAAAAACATAAGTTGCAGATCTAAATAGTTGTTTCATTTAGCCTTCACATGGTTTCAATGAGGTTATTTTGATCAATTTTTATTTGAAAGTCTAAAATCTTAGGAATAATGCTCTCAAAGTATATAATTATCCATTCCTAAGACAACTGAAAAGGCAGGGATGGCTAAACTATAGGATAGTCCGCTAAGTTAGATCATCTAGTTGAACCGACCTTTAATTGATGACCATATACTTCATAGTTTATATGAACTAGAATCAAATATCATTTCTCTTTCCTTCGCTATGCCAGAATCTACCTGGAAAGACAGGAAATGAAGTACTCATAGAAGGTACTGAATGAAGAGTGAGGACATGGAGTATGGTGTCATGATGAGTTGCCAATGAACTGTGATTCTCTTGTTAAACTTTATAGATATTTGGCTTAAGTTTTGTGACTGACTGGTTATTCATTGTTGGTGTTTTTGGGACAGAACATGGCTAGTTAATGATGAGACTAAATTTCTGTTTGACAAGGGTTTTTTAGGGACGAAGAGGATATTTTTTTGTGCTGTAAATTACTCATTATTAGGAAACTATCCTTTGTATTTGTGATTTAAACTGGTATGGCTATCAACTATTAATTTTGCAGTGAATCATAGGCCTATCTGCCTCTCAGGTGTCCTTGTGCTTTCCTGGTATGGTGATGAAATTCAATGAGTGGATGGATGTTTAGAGCTGATATCCTTTCAGTGGCGAAAGTTTATCTTCTATTAGTTTTATGAGCATTGTGCTTTTAAAATTGGTGGTTTATAAGGTGCCATGGTTTGGGATTTTTTATTTTCTTTTAATTGAAATGCTCATAAAACTAGGTTTTGTTTTGCCCCATCTGCTTGTATACTGTTAGAACCTATTGAGAATAAGTGGGAACAGGCTTTTCCCTGACTTCCCATATAAGTGTTTGGTTGTTAGCATGTGTGTTTTAGGTGTTTGAAATTCCTCTCAGCTTATTACTTAATTCTAGATACAGTTGTTATTGATAGTATAAAGCCTTTCAAATGCGTTTCCTTTTGAACATCATTAATTGTTTTCAGTAATGCAACACATCTTTCATGCTGATTTACCATTTTATTTTTGCATCTTGATTTCTGTCAATAAGCAAATAAGATGGGCGTGGAGAGGTGAAAGTGATTTAACTGATTTACAGGGGAAGTATCTCCTTCATCCTGATTAACTAAGAATGCAAAGTTTCATTATGGTTTAAGTTGCAAAATTCTCTGGTGATATCAATTTCTATTTTGCTACTGATTGAGAATGTGGGCTTGTGTAAGTAGGAAATGTGGGCTTGTGTAAGTAGGAGTTTCTTGGTGCCACTGGACCTCATCACCTTGAAGTCCTCATGCTAGTGTTTAGGATGTTCTGCATGCTGTATGTGGGTTTCTCTGGCTGCCTGGTCAAGCTGCTAGTAGCCTGTTCTTGGTTTTTATTAATACATGAGTTCACTTTATTTCTAATCTACTTTTTGTATTTTTTCTGTTTATTGAACTTCTACTGTGTGATTTGCTTTCCTTTTAATTGTACTATTGCATTGCATCGAAAAAGACATTGTACTCTACCAATTATAAGTTGGGGGTTGATTTCAGTGTCTTTTGGCACACCTTGTTTATAATTAAATTGCAAATTTCTCTTTTCCATAATTGAATGCATTAACTTATTTGTCCCATATATGGAATTTAGGTACTTTATTGTTAAGAGTTGCAACCGTGAAAATTTGGAGTTATCTGTGCAGCAAGGAGTATGGGCAACTCAAAGGAGCAATGAAATTAAACTGAATGAAGCTTTAGACTCTGCTGACAACGTGATTTTGATATTCTCAGTAAACCGGACTCGACATTTCCAGGTAAATTTGGAATTTATTATTCAGTGAGTTGTTTAATTTGGTAGTTTGGATCCCCAACTTTCCCTATAAAAAATTGTTTTGGATTGGTTTTGATTAAAGGCTGCTACTTGGCTAACTTGGTTTCTAAGTTGCATCAAGTTGCCCTTGTTTGCTCTGACTGAGATGCTAAACCTGAAATTGTGTATGGTTGATAGGGTTGTGCAAAGATGGCATCCAAAATTGGTGCTTCTGTTGGTGGGGGGAATTGGAAATATGCACATGGAACTGCGCATTATGGGAGGAATTTCTCAGTCAAATGGTTGAAGGTATTCTTTTTCCCTCTACATCTATTCTGTTTCTCTGAATTTGTTTCTGCCTTGAATGATAAGACATGATACTGTAATTATAAAATGACTATCAGTGTTTTAATCCGAAGTGAAGTATGATAGATAAATTGAGAAGAAAGTTGTTTTGATTTCAATTGGAGTTTAACAAATTTGATTGATGTGAAAGTTTTGCGTTTTATTTCTCTCATAACTACATCTTGTTAGTTGTAAATTAAGAAGGATTTATGCAGAAACCTCAGGCTGCAACCAGGAAGGTTTAGTGCATGATGCGGGACAGGTTCCAGTTTTTATCACACAAATGCTTTATGGTGGGCCTTGGCTTGGAAAATTGGAGATTTAAGGTTTTAGATTAAAGAAAAGTGATACAGGGTTTGTAGAATTGCGGTTGAGTTATTAGACAATTAGCATAACATTGTAAATAGATGATAGATAACCTTATGTCGTGTTTACTTTTAGAAATAAATTTTCCAATTTTATCTCCACTTTTGTCATTATTCTAAACTCAATTTGTCCATAAAAACAAGCTTACTAACTGGTACTTCTATAAAACAGAGAATGAGGTCCTTGTTTGGATTGTTTAAAATAATGAATGTCAAAAAGATTACATAATAGATGAACCAAAGAGGGCCTTTGTTTATTAAAGAGGAGAAATTGGAAAACAAACTTTTAGTAGTTTTCTTGTTTTCTAGAGAACTGGAAAAACCGAAACACATGTTCAAAGTAAATACTACTTGGTAAACACATTTGTCTTAGTTTTCTGTTTTCAAGAAATCTTTTCTAGACAACTAACTCATGTAAGTACTACTTAAAACATCAAACTAAGTGTTTAACTCTCATTACTCATGCTTAATGCACCATACTATCTTAAGGAGCCAATTGCTGGATTTTTCTTTTAAAAGAGGGTATTCTCTATAAAATTAAACGATTACATTAGCATGTATATTGGGAATCAAAACTCGTAATGCTAATTAGACCTGAACTAAATAATGAAAACTTTTATTCTTATGTGGAATAAGGAATAGAACAAGAAACTCAAATCTTCATCATGAGATGATATTTTATATATCCTAATTCCTGCTAGAATATAATTACTTATGTTTCACATAAAAATTAAGCTGATAACATGGTCACTTAAAAGTAAGCTTAAAATTCCCATGTTGTTGAGGATGGGTTAGTGACATGTTTTGCCCTTGTATTTTTATATGGAAGTTGCTCCCAATTTTATTTTTATTTTTTAATAGATTCTACCCTTGTTTTGTAGGTTATGTAAAAAATCTGCCCCTGTCTAGTTCCTTTGATTGGGTGCCATGTGTTAAAGATTTGTGCATAACAGCATAAGAAAATTACATGTGGAAATTTTAAAAATAATAATAAAAAAAAAACCAATTTTGAGTATCAAGGAAATTAAATTAAAATTATAGGAAAAAAGATTGGGTTTTTCAAAATTAGAAATTATAAAAATACTAAAGAAATAAATTAAACTATATTTATTAGGTAAAGTATCTTTTTTCCTCAAATTTAAAACAAAGGTTGGATTTTTTAAAATTAAAAATTAAATTAATATTTACAAATTAATTAAAATGTTATTGAAGAAATTAAATTAAAAATATTGGGTAAAGTATACAACCTTTATTCCTAAAATTTTAATTCAATTTCTTTACTATTCAAATTTGGGCCTTTTCTTTACCCCCCTTCACTTTTTTTTAGAAACTTTTTGACCTTTTGTTAAATTTTCACGTGTAATTTTCTTATGCCTTGACGAATTGATTTTTTACATGTGGTATCAAATACAATAGAACTGGACGTGAGGTAAACAACCTTATGAAACTTATAGTAGAAAGGAGAATTCATAAAAAAATCATTGAGAGACAAAATCCATAAAAAAATAACAGTATAGGAGTAAAAAAATGTGCCATTAAACCTGGCACAGGCAATATCTTCAAAAGGGGTATCAATTACTTCGGTAATGCTAACTAATTTTAGACTGGTTCTTTGATGACAATCTGACAAAATATATATCTTGAAATGTATATAAAGGTACTGTATTTTTTAACTTGACTTGGAGGCTGCTTTAATTAGAAAAGCAACAATGGATTGTAGAGAAAACTAGATTCCTAAAAGTCATCATGCATTATTTATTTGTTGTGCAGAGTCCTGACTCCTGAGTGGCCTTGCTCATGATTTTGGTGGCTTCTCCATGTGAACTGTAACATATGGAATATGATTTATTTTGAATTCACAACTATCCTTTCTCCAAATGTTATATCATGGCTAGCAGAAAAACAAAAACTGACTGCTGCTGCTTTTCAATTTCATATTACCATGACAGATTATGTGCACTAGATGCTTGTTATTGAATGTTAGAATTCAAAATCTGGGGATAGCCATTAAAATTATAAAAAATCTCGCTACATTAGTTTTTGTGTATGTTTAAATAACACAAATATATGACTTAGCTAATTGCAATTTTCCTTTTGAAGTTGTGTGAACTGTCCTTCCACAAAACTCGCCACTTGAGAAACCCATTCAATGAGAACTTGCCGGTGAAGGTACTGTCTTTGGTCTTCGTCTATTTATTTTTTTGTTCTTCTTCTATCCCCCTGCATACTGTGTATACTATGTTTGTGAGGACTTGCATTTTTCTGCTCTTATCTTATAAAGAATGAACTTTTGAGTAATAAGTTCATGAAATTGGATTCTAAGAAATCTGCCTTACCAAATAAGTTCAAGTTCCCAACTACAGGAATTAATATTTGATTGTTTAGGAATTTTAATGTTGTATGATTATTTTGGACTTTCTGAGTGTTATGTGGGAATATTAGTATTTATTATTTAGAAGTTAAAATAGGAATTTAGATTATTTTAGTTTCTTATTGTATTAGGACTATGTAATAGGTTTTCTTATTTATATGGTTTGGTGCCTATAAAAATAAATAAGCACCCTACCTAGATATTAAGAGAATGTTGAATATTAATTATCAGACTAAAACTAAGTTTCTCGTTGAGAATTGGTTCTCTGGTTTTGTGTTCTCGTTGGTGGTTCTACACCACAATGCTTGTGTATCAGTGGCAGTCCTAGAATGCCCTTCTAAATGCCTTAAAGAGATTGCTGCCAGTGTATGCCATCACATGGACTGTGTTTTTTGGCCTGGCAAACTCTTATGGATTTGATATGTTCACTTGAGAACAAACGAGCTACCATACAGCTCTTAACAGCTGATTGTATCCAAAGGAAATTTTTGAACCTGGATCACACCTCCTGAAGATAATATGCCACATGATGTTTAGATGCTTTGACACAACCTTGGTCACCTCTCTTAAATATATGGTGTTCTGTTGTTACTTATAGGACGTAAGCATTGTCGCTAATTTTCTTCAGAATCATACAAGGACCTTCACTCTTTGAATGAAGCTTTATATATCAATACCTTTAGGATACTTTCAAGTCTGATGAGTATTTGATGATACCGAATACCCACTTTTCAAATCTATATTTGGAAAGATTGTAGAAGTAGCCATAGATCCAACATGTCAATTAAATGGTGGATAATCTTGTTTATGGTATGTCTTATCACCATAGATGCACCAAAAACCATAATTGTTTTTTGGTGCAAGCAAAGCTAGGATAGCAATGCATTAATTCTTAAAACAATTCTTTGGAGCTGGACAACAGTTCATCAATTCTTATAAGCTTGGCATGTCACAAGGATTCTTTCATAGGCTGGAAGATTAGGCTTTTAAGACCCTGGAATTAGAGGCAAAGGATGCAACTCATTTGGTAGTTAGCAGGTGCAACATCAGAAAAATCTGACAACCACCTAGTTTCCTCTAGGATCAACATGGAGAAAGGGACAGCAGCTGATTTTAACACTTCTCTTGCTATACAGAAAAAATCACATTTGATTTGGGCTAGCTACCTGGAAAAACACCAGAGATGCGTATTGTCATCAATGCCCTTGTAATTTTGATGTCAAGTTAACTCATTGGCCTGAAAACCATTTTCTTTCCCAGAGAGAAGTCCACATGTTGATCTGAAAGACAAGATCAACCAAGAATGTGAAGGACTTGCACAGGAATCATGTCACATAATATGGAATCACCAAAGGCACCACAAGTAAAAGTAGCAATGTTTGGAGTTACCAGAATGGTTTTGTAGGTTATTTAAAAAATTACAGAATTACCGTTAAAGGCCTATTCAAGTTCCCAAAGATGTTCCTTTTCATCAACCATATATGAAATCAATGCTTCAGCATTATAACCAGTCATGGAATGCCTTAGAAACTACTGCCAACTGCACCATGAAAGGGGTTGTGTTTAGGCCTGGCAAAATCTAATTAATTTGATATGTTGAATTGAGTACCCTAAGGCACCATATCAGCAATTCATGGCGCTCATAACTTAACAGAAATGCCTGAATGCAATGGTACAGCTGCCAGTTTTACATATTGGATCAATTGTGGCAATTTTTACTCTTTGATTTGTTAGCATGGGCAAAAATCCCTATGTAGAATGCATGAAACTTGTGTGAAATTATTAATGGAATTAAGACAAAAAAAACATACAAAAGGCCTTCTACTTCTACTGCTTGAATGGTGTAATAGTGAATTATTACTGTTATCATTGTTATTTTTGCATTAGTGCAATCATCAAGAAATGTAAGTACCTCTGATAATTGAGCTCCACATTTGAAATCATTTTTATCAATATGATTTCACTGCATTTCTTTTGTTATGATTGTTTTCTTGGTTGAAATTTCACTTATTGGAGCTACAAACTGTAATCAAGTCCTAATATTAGTCCAGCTAGTCTTTTCAATTCTTCATTGATGCTATAGTGTGTTTGCTTATTCCAAGCACTGTTTGTACTTCTCATGAACGCAGATTAGTAGAGATTGTCAAGAGCTAGAACCCTCTATTGGCGAGCAGTTGGCGTCCTTACTTTATCTGGAGCCAGATAGCGAACTTATGGTATGCTTGTTCCATAATTTTTTTCTTTCTTCTAAACACGGTGAATTAGATCAAGAAGCACATGAACAATTCAGAGAAAATGAAAATGAGATTGAAAAAAAGAATGATGTGTTGTGCCATTGCCCTTTCCTTTTTTGGCAATTAAATGTAGTCACATTTTGAAGATTTTGCTCTTGATAATCTTAAAAAAGTTTATTGTCCATTTGCCCTGCATTTAGAATGTGGTAACAAAATATGAGAACATAGAATAGAAGTTACAGTCATGTAGATGCATGTAAACATGTATATCAGGTTGTCCCACAATTGGTAAGGGATCATGTGAAATTAGACAAGATATTAGGTTCACAGCTTAACAACCAAAATAGGTTTTAACATGGGATGGAGGATGTTGCTTTTTTGCATGATTGAGATGACCACCATATAGTATTTGTACTTCAACAACGTTTTCTATTATAGTTTTCTTAAATATTTTCGTTTTGAGTTCTTGTAGATTTTGAAAAATGATCAATCAAGCACATTTTTCTATAAATGCCCTTTCAAGGGTGTATAAACCATTGCTACATAAGTGATCAAATTTCTGGAACAAATATATTGTATTTGATTGTTTTGTGAAATCTACAAGAACTGGGATAGAAGACATTTAAAAAAGAGGAACTCATGTACAAAATTCAATCAAGTTTAGATTCGAAAGTTATGGTTATTTCTTGAATGATTTGTATGATAAACAGGGTAGGTTTGCTATCAACTTAGTGGTTTTTCACAAACGTAAATGGTGTGCCTTTGGATTGTTGGTGATGCAGTTTCTTCACATTATTGTTCCATTTATGCGATGCTCTATAGCGACCTAGGTGTAATAGGTGCAGGCTTTTAGTGTATCCAATAATAATAATAATAATAATTTGTCACAAATAGTTTACCAGGTGGATCTACTATATTTTAGTCCTTGCTAATTTAATGATATTTCACTTTGGCATTAATAGTTTAAAATTTGTAACTATCACCCATATAGTTTCCAAAAGATTTCAGTGAGGCCCCCTAATGTTAAATAACTATAAAAGCAAACAAAAGTTTCTCTTTTCCAGTTTTCTTTCACTTTTCATGAATGACTTTTGTGTTTTTAAATGTTTACAAACTTAAGTAAAAATGTCAGACCCTGCAGCTGCTCAAGGGTATTAATCCTAGTATTCAAGATTTCAGGAACAAGTTAGCATCAGTTTTCCTTTTTCTTCTTTTATGTTGGATACATTATCTCAATTATGGACATCAGCTCCTTCCATTTATTTCTCGTCTTTGATTTTGTACATTTAGTATTCTGTGGTTGTAGCTGAGGGTTTAGGGAGGTGGGGATCCATTAGCTCAGAACCAAAAACATTTCTTTTGTAGAACAATTTTTTATATTGATGAAACCAGTATGCTTAATGGGTGGCCTTGCCAGACCCAATATTGCATTGGATCCTAAGGTGCAACTCTCCAAATTATGGAATGCAATGAACTAAATGTATCTAAATAATGTTCCTTCTGGGGTGCAGGCAGTCTCACTTGCAGCAGAAGCAAAACGAGAAGAGGAAAAGGAAAAGGGAGTCAATCCTGACAGTGGTGGTGAGAACCCTGACATTGTCCCCTTTGAGGACAATGAAGAAGAGGAAGAAGAAGAAAGTGAAGAGGAGGAGGAGTCCTTTGGGCAGCCTCTTGGACCAGCAGCTCAAGGCAGGGGGAGAGGTAGAGGAATGATGTGGCCTTCTCACAATCCAATGGCCCGTGGGGCTAGACCCATCCCTGGCATCAGAGGTTTCCCCCCCATGATGATGGGTGCTGACGGGTTTTCTTATGGAGCTGTTACACCCGATAGCTTTGGAATGCCAGATCTCTTTGGTGTGGCATCCCGTGGATTCCCCCCATATGGTCCGAGGTTTTCTGGTGATTTTACTGGTGCTGCATCTGGTATGATGTTTCCTGGGCGGCCTTCCCAACCGGGGGCTGTGTTTCCAGCTGGTGGATTTGGGATGATGATGGGTCCAGGACGTCCTCCCTTTATTGGGGGGATGGGTCCCACTCCATCAAATCTTCTCCGAGGTCCTCGGCCAGGTGGCATGTTTGCACCGTTTCCTGCGCCATCCTCCCAGAACAACAGCCGGTCTGTTAAGAGAGACCAGAGGGCGGCCGCAAATGATCGAAATGACAGGCATAGTGCAGAATCAGATGTGGTCAGGGGTGCAGCTGGGGAATCAAATGACGAGAGAAAATACATGCAGGAAACATTAAAGGCTTCCCATGAAGATCAATTTGGTGCTGTAAATAGCATCAGAAATGATGAGAGTGAAAGTGAGGACGAGGCACCAAGACGGTCAAGGCATGGGGAGGGAAAGAAGAAGCGCCGAGGTTCCGGAGATGATGCTACTCCTGGCTCTGAGCACTAACAGAAGGCGTACTCGTTTCTACTGGAGCATAACTAATCAGAAAGGCCTACCGTAGAACATGCGCTTCCTCCATCTCTCACCAGCCTTCATTCGAATGTGATTTAACTGTGGACTCTTTGTTTTTTGAACACTTTTTGGGGCATAAAAATGTATGGAGAAATGATTTTTTGTACTGTTTTTTTTTTCCTTACAATTTTTTAGGTTGACATGTCAGATATATATAAATTGGTGTATAACTAAATGAGTAGAATGGTGATTAGATATCTAGCGATGTCTATGGAGGATGAACATTATACACGGCCCTGGCGGGGATGAGAAGCATAAAGAGATAAAAAGCAGGGAATACAGGGCTAGACGATCACGCTGCCGGTGGCACAATCCTTACAGTTCATATTCCTATAAAAAAAAGTTCCTTCTTTCTATAATTTCCTAGACCCTACAATCCTTTTGTTGCTATGATTTATTCAGATAACTGTTTCTGGGTTTTGCGAACGATCTTTCCAACACCAAAATCAACAAAAGGGGCAAGGAGATCAGCATCAAAGATTGATGGAGAAATAATGCAGGGGAACTCTTGAAAAGCTTTTTAACTTAATTAAATTAAATAACAAAAAAGCTCCTAAGGTTAAAAATCAACAAAAGGGTTTCTGGGTTTTACTTTGCCCCCGTAGTGTAAAAAAATATACTTTACATACTAGGTTTAGCGTTGCAAATTCAATCAACAAACAAGTTTAAAATATATCACAGAATTGCCATTATAATTAAATTAATAACTAAAAAGCTCTTAAGGTTAAAAAATTAAATATAAATCCTCAACTCTATGCAATTCACAACTGCAAATTAAATTAAATTAAATGAAATTAAATTAAATGGGATCATCTTCTTTCCTATCTTTTCTTTCTTGCCATCACATTTCTAACTACCACCATTTTTGCAATTATGTTGTGTTCCCCAGAATCAATCAACAATCACACACACCTCTATTTCTAGACATTTCTTCTTCTTCTTCTTCTTCTTGCTAATAAGGTGAATCATCTATTCTATCCATCTAAAAGAAGTAATCAAAATATTTCTAGACATTGGAATGCAACCAAGAATTGCACTCATCAAATAAATTTGAGATTATGAGAAAATAGTGAAAATGTGCATAGATTCAACTAACATATTTTCTAAATAAATGATTTGTTAGGTTTTTCAAAACATATAAACATAGCAAAAACAATATTTTTTTAAAACTTGTGGGAATCTCAAGGATCATGTTAGACGATCATTTAGGATTTGTGCGAAGATTCCCTAAAAAACAATTCTTTTTTTGGAGTTTAATCAACTTCTCAATCCAAGATTGTTGCAAATCATAAAACATTCAATTATCAGACCTCTAATAATAATATTCCATATAAATAACTAGATTAGAAATCTCTTAAAACTCATTTAGGAGAGAAAAATTGCTATACTTTTAATGTTATCTCTTTATTTTCTTTATTATGCTTATCTATATAAGTGTATCTAATGTTTAGAGTGTGTACAATACATATATTGAGAAAATTATGACGCATAACATTCTAATTATAGAAAAAAAATTACCCTATTAATAGAAAAATATCTCATATATTATTTCTAAATATATTTATAAATTTATGCAATTAAGTCCCTACTTGATTTTTCTTGGTCAAGAATTGTAATCCCTTGTATAAATTACATTGTAGTCCTCAATTTCTAAAACTTATTTATAATCAAGTAATACTTGATTAATTATCTCAGTTTAATTTCTTACCAATAATTCTTAATGTGTATGGCCTATTAGATTTTTAATATGTCAATTCAAATATAAATCACAATTCTAAATAAAAATATAATTAAATTAATTAATTTTATTA
>Ga0307507_10005404_pt1 | contig 21065 bp, 5 predicted proteins | sample 7_EM_MG_FD_207223 | JGI IMG/M metagenome (GOLD analysis project Ga0307507, IMG submission 207223) | Populus trichocarpa ectomycorrhiza microbial communities from riparian zone in the Pacific Northwest, United States - 7_EM | ecosystem: Host-associated > Plants > Roots > Unclassified | place... | reverse complement strand
ATGTAAGGCTGCGTAAAGCTAGTTATTTTAATTTTTTACCCAATATTGGCAATATCATATTGCCGATATATTTCCGATAACCGATATTTTATTGGTTCGTATTGGTTCGTATCGGTGCCAGGTCTGATTAAAAGTACGCGTACCATCACGGAGCTTTGGTCCTATTGATTCTATTGGCTGGCTCTTATCGATAACCGTAGGACCATTTCACCAGGACAAGGGATAGACATTCTATTTTTTTGCAACTCTCTCAGGCTCGATAGAGGCTTCGCCCTTCCAACTTTAACATATTTCTTCACGGCAATATATTTCTTTCAAGAACGCCTTAAAGTAAGGAATATGGCTTGCAATAGGTATTGTAAAAGCCTTCGAGCTGTTTAGACAGGGATAGATTATACAAGACGAGTACGAGTCGTAATGGCTGCAGCCTGTACAGGCTCCAGTGTTCCCCCCTCTGGTGCGCGCGACACACCACATCCAATTTAGCTATGTCTGCAGCTAAATTAATATATAGAGCTAGTAGGAAGGAGTATGTAGCCGCAGAGGCCGCAAGGATCTTACCTACCTCAAATTTAAAGCTATTCTTAACGCCCCTTCCTTTTAATATCTATACTAAATCGTAGTGTTTTAAAGCTTCCCTCTCTTATTAGTATGGCTCTAAATATAGATAATTGGTAGTATGCCTTTATTAAAGTCATTTTTACTACTAGTATAAGTAAATATATATACGCCCTTTACGCTAATAGCTTTACTAAGGCAATTTAATATATTTAAAAAAGATAAGGCTTAGTTATAAATATAAGTTAAAATATATACTTCTTATTAATATTATTATGTTGCTTTACTAGCTAAAGAGAGCTTTAAACTTATATTTAGATAAGATAATATAATTTTAGATCGCTTTAAGTGTCACAATGACAATGTATTATATGCAAACGCTAGATAAACAAGCATTAGATTCGTAGAATTAATAGCCACATACGGCTATCGTGGAGACTCAAGAGGATTGCTAGAGAGCTTAATAAGAATGCAGCTACGGGCGAATCTATATAGGGGTAATTAGGGCAGACAAACTATCTGCTAAGCGATATTAAATAAGGAAAGGAAAGCTACGCGTCTAGCGTAGCGCGTGTCGCGGGCAGTCCCATAACATTAAGTAGGTAAGCGCTTAGTATAATATCTTCGCTACTTAAATAAGTCAGCTACCTAAGCGAGCCACCTAAAATTACATTAAAGTTAACCAACTTTATATACTAATAAATTTACTACTACGGAATAAATATTAATAAAATTAAATATTTGGGTATTTAAGTAAATTATTTATAAGTTTTCAATGTTAAAAATTAAAAATTAATAGATATATAACTATAAATTATGGGAATTATTAAAATAATTAAAATTAAAAAATATTAGATAATTATAAGGGATATTATTGCGGTCACCTTAAGTTACCCTTAGGACAACCTCTAGACGCCCCTTAGATAGTTGCTAGTTATGTACTAAAGGCACGTGCCCATAGTATTTAGTCTCTACAATCCCAAAGGCCTTACCTTCTTAAGGATTTGTCTCTCTTACCAATCTATCCTATTCTACAATTATATCCTTATACCCCCCTATCTATAAAGTCCCCTTATATTTAAATCCTTCCTACTCTATTTAGAAGGGCAGCTGGCTTTAAGGACCAGATTGTTTATTTATATCTTTTATTTATATCTACTATTTTCCCTTAAAATCTCACAATAACCTAAACGGAAACTCCATAAATACCTTATAGAAAGCTATTGCGCTAAGGTAGGAAGGTCCCTCTAATAGCGAAAGATTGTAATAATATAAACCTCTAGGTAAGACGGCCAAACGAGCCCTAATACCTAGATATACTAAGAGCTTAAAAACTCTCGCACACCTACGGTTATAGGCAATGCTAAGGAAAACGTAGATACCCTCTATAATAGTTATAACACTACTAGAAAGCAGCCGGAACCCCTCTAGCCCTACTTAGGCTAATTAAAAGATTAAGCGCTAGAGGTTACCCTAAGATCTTTTCCTAAATTAGAAATGCTAGAGGAATATACTAATACGCCTAATTAGGGAACTAACCAGAACCCTCCCAGAAGACTACCGGCCTATAATTAGTATAATAGCAGTATATAAACTGCTTATAAGCTAAGTGGGCCTACCCCTTTGGGTAATCTAACCTAACTACTAATTTAAAACTTAAGCCTTATAGGGAAACCTATATTAGCTACTAGTACTAATACTACCTCTATAGCTAGAGCTTCCCTAGGCCTAAGGTTAAAAAGTTAAGAGCCCTACACTAATTTTCTCTAAGGAGGATATTAGGAAGCTACTGTAAGGCTCTTAGAAGCTATATAGGAAGGAGCCACTAATAAATATATTAGAAACCTCTAGGGGTAGGTCTAGATCTAGTAAAGCTTAATCTAGGCTAGATAAAATCTTTTATAACCTAGCTAAGGCTAAGGGCCTCCTAGGGGCTACCTAGTACTTACCTAATGTCATGGGACACCTCCGTAACACCTTACACACGTCCACCTGTTTCCACCGTCTCGACCTCCATGTTAACGACTCAGTCAATTAAGACACATGACGGCAATCTAAGGCAATTTGCTATCACGTGACGGCAATCTACGGCAATTTGCCGTCCTTTACTATATTCCGCCATATTCCGCCAAGATCCGCTAGGACCATAACCCGAAGCCTATTCTGCCCTATATATGTATTAACCAAGCAACCAAGTTAATGATATATACCCCTTTCCTCCCGTTTCCTTACCTTCTTTCCTTACGCAACGTCTTAACTTTATTACACAATTTATATACATAGCTTAATAATATCTACTTCGCTATATATTATTATTGCTTATGCTTACTCTGTAATACTATGTTGTGTTAACCCTATATACCACCCTCCGAAATATAGAACAACCCTAAAGCCCCTATAATAGCCATTGGCATTATATCCGTACTCTAAGAATAATTAGTAAAAATATAGAAGTTCTTTATAGACGCCCTTATATAGAACCAAGCCACTTTAACTTAATAATAAGCCGAATAAGAAGCATAACACTGGCAATTAATTAAAGACCTCTAAGAAGAAATCCGCACCCTTAAGATGCCTATATTAGGGCCCTAAGACCAAATACTATCTCTAGAGATAAACACGCGGAACAAGAGCCCTAAACCTATAGTAGTTACTCACCCTAAACCAACTACTGTACCGTAACGATCTAAACAACTACTAGACCCTCTAATATTTACTAGTAAATAATAAGAACTCTAATTATTTCTAAGCCGGCTTAAAAATAAGCTAACTGGTAACACTAACTGCTACCTAACTAAAGCTAACTAACTCTGCTACGCCCTAAGTTAATTAGGAGGAGACGTAGCTAACCTTATTAAACCTCTTTAACCGAACTTAGTACTAAGCCTAATTGTACTTCTTAAAGCTATATATAGTGACCTGAACCGCTAAGCTATTATTTAGAGAAAGATAAACTATATAACTTAAGGAATAAAAAGCTTTCTAGTATACTTCTCCAAATTTAACCGTTATATAAAAGAAATAGGCTGGAACGACTCCGCATTAATTAACAGCCTTATTAAATCCCTAAGCCCTAAACTAAAAACCTCCCTAATAGGTGTAGACCTACCAGGAGCTCTTAATGCCTACGCAAACGTTATTAATAAATAATATAATAATATACTACGCCTAATACCGAAGTCCGCTCCTTAATATAATATAATAAACCTATAAATGTCTACTAAGTTATTGTCTTAGCCTAAGCACCTTAACGCTATGGATATTAACACTAGAACCCTAGAATACGCCCACTAGGGTCCTTTAAATAAGAATAATACACTAAGCTAGGCCTCTGTTTTAAGTATAGAAGTAGCTTCTACCTCTTTAATTACTGCTCCGTCCCTATGCCCCAACGCGAATTACGAACGGCCAACACTAGCAGCCGTTTACCGTATTAATCCTCCAGTCACTGTCCCTAATCTCTACCTGGTTCCAGCCCCGCATTTAGTAAGTACTACTTATAAGAACGAAGCTATAACTAATACGCTATAAAAACTCCACCCTAATCGCCTCTAAAAGGAAGGTCTTGGAGCTAAATTGCTCTTTAGGACGGCGCTGCCTTAGGATCTCGTTGAATGCTTTAGATGTCACAAACTCTAACTCTTGGGATTACAGCATAACCGTTAACTATCGTCTTTGGCAGAATAATTAATAGATTAATACTCAAGTCCTAATTAATATAGGAGCCAGTAGCATAGGATTTATTAATAAGATTTTTATATAAGATAATGGTTTTACTCTAACCCCCCTTAACCGGCATATTAACGTATTTGGATTTAATAGTAAACGTACTATCTTAGGCTATATTACCTATATAGTATTCCTAAGACTCTAATACCTAAACTATAAAGAACTAATTAAGCTTTTTATTACCACTCTAGGTTACTTAGTAATCCTTAGACAACCCTAGATAAAGCTATATAAGGTAACTATTAATTAGGATAACCTTAAGCTTCTATTTACCGCCTCCTATTGCAAGCAGAAGTGTCTTATAACTTACTACTTAGACCCTAAACCAAAATCTAGAAAATCCACTAAGATCTACTAGTTTAAAATTTCCACTAACGTCCACCCTATACCTAAAAAGTCCACCCGATTCCACCTACCCAAGAATTCCACTGACATTTACTAAGAACCCGGAAATTATACTAGACTATATAAACTGACTTTAACTGCTATACCCCAAACCAAGCAGAAGCTTAAGCTTAATATATAAAAGTACTAGAAGAACTAGTATTCTACTATAAAAAGGATACTTAAAGAACCTAAACCTAAATCTAATACTAACTCCGTACTTAATACTGAGCTTAAACCTAAACAAGAAACTATATAAGAAACTAAGGATAATCCAAGCTCGCTTAATACCTTAGATATTTATATAATTAGAGCTACCCTATTAGCACAACTCGCTAAGAAACCTAAATATACAATCTTTGCTGTTATAATGGCCGATATTAAAAAGGCCTTAGCACTAAAGAAACACACTAACCCTACCATAAAAGTACTAGTATGCCACTATAACAACCTAGAAGTATTTTTATAAAAGGAAGCCAATAAGCTAGCAGAACACTAACTATACAACCATAAGATTGTACTTAAAGAAGGAAAATAGCCAGAATTTAGACCCTTATACAGAATGTCCTAAAATAAACTCCAAGTATTATGGAAGTACTTGGATGAACACCTAAGTAAAGAATTTATTAGAGTAAGCTCTTCGCCTATAACTGCACCTATAATCTTCGTTAAGAAACCTAGCGGCGGTCTATACTTCTATGTAGACTACTAAGCTCTTAACGCTATTACTATTAAGAATCAGTACCCGCTCCCATTAATTTAAGAGATACTAAACTAATTAAGTAAGGCTCGCTACTATATAAAACTTGACCTTATCCACGCATTTAACCGCCTCTATATTATAAAAGGAGATAAATGGCTTACCGCATTCCGTACTAGATACGGACTATTTAAATACTTAGTAACGCTATTTAGCCTCGCAAATACCCCAAGTTCATTCTAACACTTTATAAATAATACCTTATAACCTTACCTGGACGTTTTCTGTACTGCTTATATTAATGACATTTTGGTATATAGTAATAACCTAGCTAAATATAAGAAACACGTTAACCTTATTTTAGAAGCCCTACGTAGAGCTAGACTATAATTAGATATAGATAAATACGAGTTCCATAAAACAGAAGTTCTATACCTTAGACTTATTATCTCTATAGACGGCATATAAATAGACCTAAAGAAGATTAAAGTAATTGTAAACTAGCAAGAACCTAAGAACGTTAAGGATATAAGAGCCTTTATAGGATTTGCTAATTTCTATTAATGGTTTATTAATAACTTTTCCGCCCTAGTTTTACCTCTTATAGCTCTAACCTAAAAGGACAAAGCCCTTATCTTTAATAAGGAATATAAGAAGGCCTTTATCTATCTAAAAGTTATGTTTACTACCGCATCTATACTTTAACACTTTAACCCGAACTAAAAGAGTGTTATAGAAGCTAACTTATCTAACTACATTACTAGAGGCATTCTGTCTTAGTATAATAAAGAAGGGGTACTGTACCCTATAGCATACTTCTTAAAATAACTAAGTTTAGCTAAATGTAACTATAAGATCTATAATAAAGAATTATTAGCTATTATTAGATATTTTAAATAATGGCAACCCGAACTAGAAGGCGCTGGATTTCTAATTAAGGTCCTTAGCGACTATAAGAATCTATAGTACTTTATAACTATAAAATAGCTAAGTCATTATTAAGCCTGCTAGTTAGAATATCTGTTTTATTTTTAATTCTTAATTACATACTGCCTAGGCGTTTAAGGTTAAAAACCTAATACCCTAACTTAACGTTTACAAGACATAACAGTATAGGAAGAAGCGCACGCCTACCGTAATTAAACCCTGCTTCGTCCCGAATTATTTAATCCCCTGGCTAAAGACCTTATGGTACACATCCTTAAAATAACTGATTAATTAATTAAACAGATTATAATTAACAAATACCTAAATAATAAGTTTATCCAAGAGACACTTAAGCTAATTTAAGATGGCGTTAGACGCTCTAAAAAGATCTCTCTAAGTAAATATAAAGTTTATAGAGACCGCTTATACTACTAGAACCGCCTAGTTGTCCCTAATTATAATAAGCTTAAGCTTAAGCTCCTTAAACACGTATACAACCTACTAGTAGCTAGCCACCTAGGCTAAGGAAAAACCCTAGAACTACTCTAATAGGAGTACTACTGGCCGAACATATATAATATAACATAAAGGTATATCTCTAGCTGCTATACCTACTAATAAGCTAAAGTTTTGTATAAGACGTATAACGGCTTTCTAAAGCCACTGCCTGTTCTGGACCAAAGATGGAAGGATATCTTAATTAACTTTGTTATTAATCTCCCTAAAAGTAAAGGCTACACAAATATTATGGTAGTTATAGACCGACTATCTAAGATAAGATACTTAATCGCCTACCCTAATATATTAGTACCTGCTATTGCCCGACTGTTCCTAGATTATGTATGGAAACTTTATAGACTCCCCAAAATGATTATCTCTAATAGAGGCCGCTAGTTTGTCTTAGCGTTTTAGAAAGAACTAACTACCTAACTCTATATTAAAGCACTATTATCTACAGCATATTACCTAGAAATGGATGGTTAAACGGAACGTGTAAATGCTATAATGGAACAGTATATTTGGATATACACGTCGTATCTACAGGACAACTGGATGGACTGGCTTGCATTTACTAAGTTTACCGTAAATAACTCTATCTTAGAAACTATAAAAGTCTCCCTATTCCTAGCTAATTACGGCTAGCACCCGCGAATGGGTTTTAAACCCTTTAGTAATATTCCTTGTCTAGCTTATTAGGCCTTATAAGTTACAGAAGCAAACGAATTTGTAAAGAAGATAGAAGAACTACAGGAGTTCTTTACTAATAAAATAATATAGGCCTAGTCTGCTTATAAAGCCGTAGCAAATAAGAACCGAACCCTAGTACTAGCTAGACATAAGAAATCTAAATATAAAACGACCTATTAAGAAACTTAATTGGAAGAACGCTGGCCCTTATAAGGTTAAAAAAGTTGTCTCTCCTTATGCCTACCAACTAAAGCTCCCTGATACGGTTAAAATCCACCCCGTATTCTATACGTCAGTCCTCCGCCCTACTGCCCCTATATCGGACGCCCTACCTAGATAGATCCAGGACCCTCCCCCACCAGTTAAGGTAGATAGTAAGGATAAGTACTTTATTAAAAGAATTGACGACATTAAGTACGATAAACGGAAACGCTAGTATATGTACCTTATAAAGTAGAGAGGCTTTACTAAACCCTTATAGGAACCTATCAACTCCGTAGGACTTATATAAGCCGCAGAAGACTTTTACGAACTCTACCTAAAACTACCATAGCCCCATCTCGCAGAAGCTCGAGTTTAAAGGGGGGGTACTGTTATAGGACACCTCCGTAACACCTTATATATATTTACCTGTTTCCACCGTCTTAACCTCTATATTAACGACTTAGTTAATTAAGACACATAACAGCAATCTAAGATAATTTGCCATCGTATAACGGCAATCTACGGCAAATTGCCGTCCTTTACTATATTCCGCTACATTCCGCCAAGATCCGCTAGGACTATAACCTAAAGCCTATTCCGCCCCATGTATGTGTTAACTAAGCAACTAAGTTAACGATATATACCCCTTTCCTCCCGTTTCCTTACCTTCTTTTCTTACGCAACGTCTTGACTTTATCACACAGTTTATGTATATAGCTTAATAATATCTACTTCGCTATATATTATTATCGCCTATGCTCACTCCGTGACACCTAAGAAGGTATAGAAAACTTAGAAAGGTATCTACATAGTAAATAGAAAAAGGATATAGACTAACTAGCTAAGGCCTCTGTGTTATGGGACACCTCTATAACACCTTACATACGTCTACCTATTTCCACCAACGCAGCAAGAAGAGATTGACCGCGAGACGGCAACCTAATAGCAATTTGCTAGCAATTTATAGCAATCTAATAGCAATCTGCCGCATTCTGCTATATTCTGCTAAAGTCCACCAAATTCTACCAAGTTCTGCTAGGACCACTCCTTAAATCCTATTCTGCTCTATATATATATTAACTAAGCAACTAAACTAATAATATATACCCTTTCTTCCCGTTTCCTTACCTTCTCTCCTTATATAATATCTTGACTTTATTACGAAGTTTATATATATAGCTTATCAATATCTACTTCGCTATATATTATTATCGCTTATACTTGCTCCGTGACACTATATTGCGTTAAAACCTTAAAAACCTATACTCCGCCCTACCCTGTTTAAAATATAGAACAACTTTAAAGCCTCTATAATAACTGCTAACATTATATCCGCACTCTAGGAATAATTGGTAGATATATAAAAGTCCTTTATAGATGCCCTTATATAAAACTAAGCTGCTATAGCTTAATAATAAGCTAAATAAGAAGCACGGTACTAGAAAACAATTAAGGCCCTTTAAGAAGAAATCTGTACCTTTAAGACGTCTATACTAAGCCCTTAAGACTAATTACTATTACTAGAAGCTAATATGCGGAACGCGAGCCCTAAACTAATAATAGTTATCCAACCGGTAGAACTGACTACTGCATTATAATAATTTAAAAAACTACTAGACCCTCTAGTATTTATTAGTAAATAATGAAAACTTTAGTTATTCTTAAGCCGGCTTAAGAATAAGCTAACTAGTAATGTTAATTGTTACTTAACTAAAGCTAACCAACTCTACTACGCCCTAAGTTAACTAGGAGGAGATACAGCTAATCTTATTAAACCTCTTTAGCCAAACTTAGTATAAAGCCTAGTTGTACTTCTTAAAGCTATATATAATAACCTAAACCGCTAAGCTACTGCTTAAAGGAAGATAAACCATATAACTTAAGAAAAGAAAAGTTTCCTAGTATACTTTTTTGAATTTAATTATTACGTAAAGGAAATAGGCTGGAATAACTCTGTACTAATTAACAGTCTTATTAAATCTCTAAGCCCTAAACTAAAAACCTCCCTAATTAGTGTAGACCTATTAGGAGCTCTTAACGCCTGTATAAACGTTATTAATAAACGGTATAATGATATACTACGCCTAATACCGAAGTCCGCTCCTTAATATAATATAATAACCCCGTGAACGTCTATTAAGTTATTATCCTAGCCTAAGCACCCTAACGCTATAGATATTAATACTAGGACCCTAGGATATGCCCTACTAGGGTCCTCTAAATAAGAATAACGCACTAAGCTAGGCCTCTACTTTAAATATAGAAGTAGCTCCTACCTCTTTAATTACTACTCTACCCCCTTCTAAAAAGATCTATAAATAGTTAACGCTAGCAACCGTTTACCGTACTAATCTTCTAGCTACTAACCCTAATCTTTATCTAGCTCTAACTTTATATCTAGTAAGCACTACTTATAAGGACAAAGTTATAACTAATGTTCTATAGGAACCCCTTTCTGCTTACTACTAAAAGGTATATCCTAAAGTTAAGTCGTTCTCTAGGATAGCTATATTATAGGATCTTATTAAATATATTAGATATAGCAAACCCCAACTCTTAGGATTATAGTATAACAGTTAACTGCTATCTTTAGCAGAAAGGTTAATAGGCTAATATTTAAGTCCTAATTAATATAGGAGCCAGTAGTATAGGATTTATTAACAAGATCTTTGCGTAAGATAATAGGTTTACCCTAATACCCCTTAACTAGTATATTAACGTATTTAGATTTAATGGTAAACGCACTATCTTGGGTTATATTACTTATATAGCGGCCCTAAGACTCTAATACCTAAACTATAAAGAATTAATTAAGCTCTTTGTGACTACCCTAGGTTACCTAGTAATCCTTAGACAGCCCTAGATAAAGCTATATAAGGTAACTATTAATTAGGACAACCTTAAGCTTCTATTTACCACCTCCTATTGCAAGTAGAAGTGCCTTATAACTTACTGCTTAGACCTTAAACTAAAATCTAGAAAATCCACCAGGATCTACTAGTCTAAAATTTCTACTGACGTCCACTCTATACCTAAAAAGTCTACCCAATTCCACCGACCTAAGAATTCCACTAAATTCTACTAACTTAAGAATTCCACTAAATTCTACTAAGAACCTAGAAGTTATACTAAACTATATAAATTAATCCTAACTGCTATACCGCCCTAAACCAAGCAGAAGTCTAAGCTTAATATATAAAGGTACCAGAAGAACTGGTATTCTACTATAAAAAGGATACTTAAAGAACCCAAACCTAAATCTAATACTAACTCTGTACCTAATACTAAACCTAAACCTAAATAAGAAACTATATAAGAAACTAAGGATAATCTAAGCTCGCTTAACATCTATATAATTAGAGCTACCCCGTTAGTATAACTTGCTAGGAAACCTAAATATATAATCTTCGCCGTTATAATAGCTAATATTAAAAAGGCCCTAGTACTAAAGAAGTATACTAACCCTGCTATAAAAGTACTAGTATGCCACTATAAGCACCTAGAGGTATTCTTATAAAAGAAAGCTAATAAGTTAGCAGAATACCAACTATATAACTATAAGATTGTACTTAAAGAAGGAAAACAGCTAGGATTTAGACCCCTATACGGAATGTCCTAGAATAAACTTAAAGTACTATAAAAGTACTTAGACGAGCACCTAAGTAAAGGGTTTATTAAAGTAAGCTCTTTGCCTATAGCTGTACCTATAATCTTTATTAAGAAACCTGGCGGTGGTCTGCGCTTCTATATAGACTACTAAGCTCTTAACGCTATTACCATTAAGAATTGGTACCCGCTCCTATTAATTTAAGAGATACTAAACCGATTAAGTAAGGCTCGCTACTATATAAAACTTAACCTTATCTATGAATTTAACCGCCTCTATATTACAAAAGGAGATAAATAGCTTACTGCATTCCGTACTAGATACGGACTATTTAAATACTTAGTAATGCCATTTAGCCTTATAAATGCCCCAAGTTCGTTCTAACACTTTGTAAATAACACCCTATAACCTTATCTAGACATTTTCTATACTGCTTATATTGACGACATCTTAGTATATAGCAATAACCTAACCAAATATAAGAAATATGTTAACCTTATCTTAGAAGCCCTGCGTAAAGCTAGCTTATAATTAGATATAGATAAATATAAGTTCTATAAAATAGAAGTCCTATACCTTAGACTTATTATTTCTATAGATGGTATATAAATGGACCTAAAGAAGATTAAAGTAATTATAAACTGGTAAGAACCTAAGAATGTTAAGGACGTAAGAGCCTTTATAGGATTTGCTAACTTCTACTAATAGTTTATTAATAACTTCTCCGCTTTAGTTTTACCCCTTATAGCTCTAACCTAAAAGGATAAAGCCTTTATCTTTAATAAGGAATATAAGAAGGCCTTTGCTTATCTAAAAGTTATGTTTACTACTATACCTATACTCTAATATTTTAACCTAAACTAAAAAAGTGTTATAAAAGCTAATTTATCTAACTACGTTACTAGAGGCATTCTGTCTTAGTATAATAAGGAAGGAGTACTGCACCCTATAGTATACTTCTTAAAATAACTAAGCCTAGCTAAATATAACTATGAGATCTACGATAAGGAATTATTAGCTATTATTAGGTGTTTTAAATAATAGTGACCTAAACTAGAAGGCGCTAGATTTCTAATTAAGGTCCTTAGCAACTATAAGAATCTATAGTACTTTACAACTATAAAATAGCTAAGTTATTGTTAAGCCCGCTAGTTAGAATATCTGTCTTATTTCTAATTCTTAATTATATACCGCCTAGGTATTTAAGGTTAAAAACCTAATACCCTAACCTAATATTTATAAGATATGCCAATATAGAAAGAAGTATATACCTACTATAATTAAACCCTACTTTGCCTAAAGCTATTTAACCCTCCTATTAAAGATGTTATAATGCATGTCTTTAAAATAACTAATTAATTAATTAAACAGATAATAGTTAATAAATACCTAAATAATAAGTTTATCTAAGAAACGCTTAAGCTAATTGTCACGGGACACCCCCGTAATACCTTATACACGTCCACCTGTTTCCACCAACTAAACAACCGAAGACCAACCACGAGATAGCAATCTGACAGCAATCTGCCGTATTCCGCCGCAATCTACCGTCTCTACTATCGGAGTTGCTAACTGGCAACTTTAAGGACCTCTAACTACCGAATTCTACTAAGTTCTACTAGAACCGCTACCTAAGCTCTACCCTGCCCGTGCGTAGCATAGTACCCGTTAACCTAGCAACTAAGCGAACGTTATATACCCTTTTTCCCCTATTTCCTACTTTCCTTTCCTTACGTAACGTCTTGACTTTATTACACAGTTTATATATATAGCTTAATAATATCTACTTTGCTATATATTATCATCGCTTGTGCTTACTCCGTAATACTACGTTGCGTTAACCCTATATACCACCCTTTAAAATGTAGAACAACCCCAAAGCCCCTATAACAGCTGTTAGCATTATGTCCGCACTCTAAAAACAATTAGTAGAAATATAGAAGTCCTTTATAGACGCCCTCGCATAGAACCAAGCTACTTTAACTCAACAATAAGCCGAATAAGAAGTATAATACTGGTAATTAATTAAAGACCTCTAAAAAGAAATCCGCACCTTTAAGATGCCTATATTAGGGCCCTAAGACCGAACATTATCTCTAGAGATAAACACGCGGAATAAGAGCCCTAAACCTATAGTAGTTACTCACCCTAAACCGACTACTGCACCGTAATAATTTGAATAACTACTAGACCCTCCAATATTTACTAGTAAACAATAAGAACTCTAATTATTCCTAAACCGGCTTAAAAATAAGCTAACTAGTAACGCTAACTGCTACCTAACTAAAGCTAACCGACTCTGCTACGCCCTAAGTTAATTAGGAGGAGATGTAGCTAACCTTATTAAACCTCTTTAACTGAACTTAGTACTAAGCCTAATTGTACTTCTTAAAGCCATATATGGTGACCCAAACCGCTAAGCTACTGCTTAGAGAAAGATAAACCATATAACTTAAGGAATAAAAAGCTTCCTAGTATACTTCTCCAAATTTAACCGTTACGTAAAAGAAACAGGCTGGAACGACTCCGCACTAATTAATAGCCTTATTAAATCCCTAAGCCCTAAACTAAAAACCTCCCTAATAGGTGTAGACCTACCAGGAGCTCTTAATGCCTGGGCAAACGTTATTAATAAATAATACAATAATATACTACGCCTGATACCAAAGTCTGCTCCTTAATATAATATAACAAACCTATAAACGTCTACTAAGTTATTATCTCAGCCTAAGCACCCTAACGCCATGGATATTAACACTGGAACCCTAGGATACGCCCCACTAGGGTCCTCTAAATAAGAACAACGCACTAAGCTAGGCCTCTATTTTAAGTATAGAAGTAGCTCCTATCTCTTTAACCACTACTCTGTCCCTATACCCCAACGCGAATTATAAACGGCTAATACTAGCAGCTGTTTACTATATTAATCCTCTAGTTACCGTCCCTAATCTCTACCTGGTTCTAGCCCTATATCTAGTAAGCACCACTTATAAGGACAAAGCTATAACTAATATGCTATAAGAACTCCACCCTAATTGCCTCTAAAAGGAAGGTTCTGGAGCTAAGTTGCTCTCTAGAACGGCGCTGCCTTAGGATCTTATTAAATGCTTTAGATGTTATAAACTCTAACTCTTAGGATTGCAGTATAACTATTAACTGTTATCTTTAGTAGAATAATTAATAGGTTAATACTCGAGTCCTAATTAATATAGGAGCTAGTGGCATAGGATTTATTAATAAGATCTTTATATAAGATAATAGTTTTACTCTAATCCCCTTTAACCGGCATATTAACGTATTTAGATTTAATAGCAAACGTACTATCTTAAGCTGTATTACCTATATAGTATTCCTAAGACTCTAATACCTAAACTATAAAGAACTGATTAAGCTTTTTATTACCACTCTAGGTTACTTAGTAATACTTAAATAACCTTAGATAAAGCTATATAAGGTAACCATTAATTAGGACAACCTTAAGCTTCTATTTACCGCCTCCTGTTATAAGCAGAAGTGCCTTATAACTCGCTACTTAGACCCTAAACCGAAATCTGAAAAATCCACTAGGATCTATTAGTCTAAAATTTCTACTAATGTCCACCTTATACCTAAAAAGTCCACCCAATTCTACTAAGAACCTAAAAATTATATTAAACTACACAAACCGACCCTAATTACTATACCACCCTAAACTAAGTAGAAGCCTAAACTTAAGCTTAATATATAAAAGTACCAGAAGAACTGGTATTCTATTATAAAAAGGATACTTAAAGAACTTAAACCTAAATCTGATACTAACTCCGTACCTAATACTAAACCTAAAGTTAAATAAGGAACAGTAGATAATTAAAAGGAAGTTGCCAGCTAGCAACTCGCCCCCCTTTCTATGGATATCTATATAATTGGAGCTACCCTGTTAGCATAACTCGCCAGGAAACCTAAATATACAATCTTTACCGTTATAATGGCCGATATTAAAAAGGCCCTAGCACTAAAGAAGTATACTAACCCTGCCATAAAAGTACTAGTATACCATTATAAGCATCTAGAAGTATTTTTATAAAAGAAAGCTGATAAGTTAGCGGAGTACCAACTATACAACCATAAGATTATACTTAAAAAAGGAAAACAACCAGGATTTGGACCCTTATATAGAATGTCCTAAAATAAACTCTAAGTATTATGGAAGTACTTGGACAAACACCTAAGTAAAGGATTTATTAGAGTAAGCTCTTTGCCTATAGCTATACCTATAATCTTTATTAAGAAACCTAGCGGCAGTTTACGCTTCTATGTGGACTACCAAGCTCTTAACGCTATTACTATTAAGAATCGGTACCCGCTCCCATTAATTTAAGAGACACTAAACCAATTAAGTAAGGCTTATTACTATACAAAACTCAACCTTATCTATGTATTTAACCGCCTCCATATTACAAAAGGAGATAAATGGCTTATAGCATTCCGTACTAGATACGGACTATTTAAATACTTAGTAACGCCGTTTAGCCTTATAAATGCCCCAAGTTCATTCCAACACTTTATAAATAATACCTTACGACCTTACCTGGACGTTTTCTGTACTGCTTATATTAACGATATCTTGGTATATATCACGGAGTGAGTACAAGTGGTGATAATATATAGCGAAGTAGATATTATTAAGCTATGTATATAAACTATATAATAAAGTCAAGACGTTGCGTAAGGAGAGAAGGTAAGGAAACGGGAAGAAAGGGTATATATCGCTAGTTTAGTTACTTGGTTGACACGTACACGGAGCAGAATAGGATTCGAGTAGCGGTCCTGGCAGAACTTGGCAGGATTTGGTAGACTTAGCAGAATATAGCAGAATGCGGCAGATTGCTGTTAGATTGCCGTAGATTACCATTAAATTGCCATCTTATAGTCGGTCTCTTCTTGCTATATAGGTAGAAACAGGTGGAAATAGGTAGACGTGTGTAAGGTGTCACAGAGGAGTCCCATAACAGTACCCCCCTTTTAAACTTGAGCTTCTGCGAGATGGGGCTAAGGTAGTTCTGGGTAGAGTTTATAAAAGTCTTCTACAGCTTATATAAGTCCTATAGAGTTAACGGGTTCCCATAAGGGCTTAATAAAGCCTCTCCATTTCGTAAGGTATATATATTTACGTTTCCGTTTGTTGTACTTAATGTCGTCAACTCTTTTAACAAGGTATTCATCCTTACCATCTACTTTAACTGGTGGGGGAGGGTCTTAGATCTGTCTAGGTAGGGCGTCTAATATAGGGGCGGCAGGGTAGAGGACTAACGTATAGAATATAGGGTGGATTTTAACTATATTAGAGAGCTTCAGTTAGTAGGCATAAGGAGAGACAACTTTTTCAACCTTATAAGGGCTGGCGTTCTTCCAGTTAAGTTTTTTAATAGGTTATTTTATGTTCAGATTTCTTGCGTCTAGCCAGACAAAGTTACTAACTTAGTAAGCTAGTGCTAGGGTTTAGTTCTTATTTACTATAGCTTTATAGACAGACTAGGCCCATGTTATTTTGTTAGTAAGGAACTCTTATAGTTCTTTCATCTTCTTTACAAATTCATTTACTTCTGCAACTTGTAAGGCCTAATAAGCTAGGTAAGAAACATTACTAAAGGGTTTAAAACCCATTTGCGGGTGCTAGCCGTAATTAGCTAGAAACGGGGAGACCTTTATAGTTTCTAAAACAGAGTTATTTATAGTAAACTTGGTAAATGCAAGCCAGTCTATCTAGTCGTCCTATAAATATAACGTGTATATCCGAATATACTATTCTATTATAGTATTTGCACGTTCCGTTTAACCATCCATTTCTGGGTGATATACTGTAGATAATAGCACTTTAATACAGAGTTGGGTAGTTAGTTCTTCCTAAAACACCAAGATAAACTAGCGGCCTCTATTAGAGATAATTGTTTTGGGAAGTCTATAGAGTTTCTATATATAATCTAGGAACAGTTGGGCGATGGCAGGTATTAACATATTAGGGCAGGCGATTAAGTGTTTTATTTTAGATAATTGGTCTATAACTACCATAATATTCGCACAGCCTTTACTTACGGGGAGATTAACGACGAAGTTAATTAAGATATCCTTCTATCTTTAGTCCGGAACAGGCAGTGGCTTTAGAAAGCCGTTATACTTCTTATATAAGGCTTTAGCTTATCGGCAGGTATAACAGCTAGAGACGTACCTTTGTGTTATATTATGCATATTTAGCCAGTAATACTCCTGTTAGAGCAGCTCTAGGGTTTTTCCTTAGCCTAGGTGGCCGGCTATTAGTAGATTATATACGTGTTCAAGGAGCTTAAGCTTAAGTTCGTTGTAGTTAGGTATAACTAGGCGGTTCTAGTAGTATAAGCGGTCTCCGCGAGCTTTATATTTACTTAGAGAGATCTTTTTAGAGCGTCTAACACTATCTTAAATTAACTTAAGTGTTTCTTAGATAAACTCGTTATTTGGGTATTTGTTAACTATAATCTGCTTAATTAATTAACTAGTTATTTTAAGGACGTGTACTATAAGGTCTTTAGCTGGGGGATTAAATAATTTAGGGCAAAGCAGCGTTTAATTATAATAGGCGCGCGCTTCTTCCTATGCTATTATGTCTTGTAAACGTTAAGTTAGGGCATTAGGTTTTTAACCTTAAACGCCTAGGCGGTACGTAATTAAGAATTAGAAATAAGACAGATATTCTAACTAGTAGGCTTAATAATAACTTAGCTATTTTATGGTTGTAAAGTACTATAGATTCTTATAGTTGCTAAGAACCTTAATTAGAAATCTAGCGCCTTCTAGTTTAGGTCACCATTATTTAAAACATTTAATAATAGCTAATAATTCCTTATTATAGATCTTATAGTTATATTTAACTGGACTTAATTATTTTAAGAAGTATACTACTAGATGCAGTACTCCTTCCTTATTATACTGAGACAGAATGCCTCTAGTGACATAGTCAGATAAATCAGCTTCTATAATACTCTTTCGGTTTAGGTTAAAGTATTAAAGTATAGGTGCGGTAGTAAATATAACTTTTAGATAGGTAAAGGCCTTCTTACATTCCTTATTAAAGATAAAGGCTTTGTCCTTTTATATTAGAGCTATAAAAGGTAAAACTAGGGCGGAGAAGTTATTAATAAACCATTAGTAGAAATTAGCAAATCCTATAAAGGCTCTTATATCTTTAACGTTCTTGGGTTCTTGCTAGTTTACAATTACTTTAATCTTCTTTAGGTCCATTTATATGCCATCTATAGAGATAATAAGTCTAAGGTATAGAACTTCCGTTTTATAGAACTCGCATTTATCTATATCTAATTATAGTCTAGCTCTACGTAGGGCTTCTAAAACAAGGTCAACGTGTTTCTTATATTTAGCTAGGTTATTACTATATATTAGGATATCGTTAATATAAGCAGTACAGAAAACGTCCAGGTAAGGTTATAAAGTATTATTTATAAAGTATTAGAATGAACTTGGGGCATTTACAAGGCCAAATAGTGTTAATAAGTATTTAAACAGTCCATATCTAGTATGGAATACAGTAAGCCATTTATCTCCTTTTGTAATATAGAGGCGGTTAAATGCGTAGATAAGGTTAAGTTTTATATAGTAGCGAGCCTTACTTAATTAGTTTAGTGTCTCTTAAATTAACAGGAGCGGGTACTAATTTTTAATGGTAATAGCGTTAAGAGCTTAGTAGTCCATATAGAAGCGCAGATTGCCGCTAGGTTTCTTAATAAAGATTATAGGTACAGCTATAGGTAAAGAGCTTGCTTTAATAAATCCTTTACTTAGGTGTTCGTCCAAGTACTTCTATAGTACTTAGAGTTTGTTTTAGGATATTCTATATAAGGGTCTAAATCCTAGCTGTTTTCCTTCTTTAAGTACAATCTTATGGTCGTATAGTTGGTGTTTTACTAGTTTATTAGCTTCCTTTTATAAAAATACTTCTAGGTTATTATGGTAGCATACTAGTACTTTTATAGCAGGGTTGGTGTATTTCTTTGGTGCTAAGGCCTTTTTAATATTGGCCATTATAACAGCGAAGATTATATGTTTAGGTTTCTTAGCAAGTTGTGCTAATAGGGTAGCTCCAATTATATAAATATCTAAGGTGTTAAGTAAACTTAGATTATCCTTAGTTTCTTATATAGTTTCTTATTTAGGTTTAAGTTTAGTATTAGGTATAGAGTTAGTGTTAGATTTAGGTTTAGGTTCTTTAAGTATCCTTTTTATAGTAGAGTACTAGTTCTTTTAGTACTTTTATATATTAAGCTTAAGCTTCTGCTTGGTTTAGGGTGTAGCAGTTAGAGTTAGTTTGTGTAGTTATATATTATTTCTAGGTTCTTAGTGGACATTAGTGGAAATCTTATAGTGGAATTTAGTAGAATTTTTAGGTAGGTAGAATTGGGTGGATTTCTTGGGTATAGGGTAGATATTAGTGGAAATTTTAGACTAGTGGATCTTAGTGGATTTTCTAGATTTTAGTTTAGGGTCTAAGCAGCAGGTTATAAGACACTTCTGCTTATAATAGGAGGCGGTAAATAGAAGCTTAAGGTTGTCCCAATTAATGGTTACCTTATATAGCTTTATCTAGGGTTGTCTAAGGATTACTAAGTGACCTAGGGTAGTAATAAAAAGCCTAATCAGTTCTTTATGGTTTAGGTATTAGAGTCTTAGGAATACTATATAGGTAATACAGCCTAAAATAGTGCGTTTGCTATTAAATCCAAATACGTTAATATACTGGTTAAGGGGGATTAGAGTAAAACCATTATCTTATATAAAGATCTTATTAATAAATTCTGTGCTACTAGCTCCTATATTAATTAGAACTTAAGTATTAACCTATTAATTATTCTGCTAAAGACGATAGTTAACGGTTATACTGTAATCCTAAGAGTTAGAGTTTATAATATCCAAAGCATTTAATAAAATCCTAAGGCAGCGCCGTTCTAAAGAGTAACTTAGCTCTAAAACCTTCCTTTTAGAGGTGATTAGGGTAGAGTTCTTATAGCATATTAGTTGTAGCTTCGTCCTTATAAGTGGTGCTTACTAGATATGGGGCTGGAACCAGGTAGAGATTAGGAACGGTAACTAGAGGATTAATACAGTAAACAACTGCTAGTATTAGCCGTTCGTAATTTGCGTTAAGGTAGGGGAATAGAGCAGTAGTTAGAGAAGTAGAAGCTACTTCTATACTTAAAACAGAGGCCTAGCTTAGTATATTATTCTTATTTAAAGGACCCTAGTAGGGCGTATCCTAGGGTTCTAGTGTTAATATCTATAGCGTTAGGGTGCTTAGGCTAAGATAATAACTTAGTAGACGTTTATAGGGTTGTTATATTATATTAAGGAGCGGACTTCGGTGTTAGACGTAGTATATTATTATACCGTTTATTAATAACATTTGTGCAGGCGTTAAGGGCTCCTAGTAGGTCTACACCTATTAGGGAGATTTTTAGTTTAGGACTTAGGGATTTAATAAGGCTGTTAATTAGTATAGAGTCGTTCTAGCCTGTTTCTTTTATATAATAGTTGAATTTAGAGAAGTATACTAGAAAGCTTTTTATTCCTTAAGTTATATAGTTTATCTTTCTCTAAGCAGTAGCTTGGCGGTTTGGGTTACTATATATAGCTTTAAGAAGTACAATTAGGCTTAGTACTAAGTTCGGTTAAAGAGGTTTAATAAGGTTAGCTATATCTCCTCCTAGTTAACTTAGGGCATAACAGAGTTAGTTAGCTTTAGTT
>Ga0307507_10005403_pt1 | contig 21067 bp, 6 predicted proteins | sample 7_EM_MG_FD_207223 | JGI IMG/M metagenome (GOLD analysis project Ga0307507, IMG submission 207223) | Populus trichocarpa ectomycorrhiza microbial communities from riparian zone in the Pacific Northwest, United States - 7_EM | ecosystem: Host-associated > Plants > Roots > Unclassified | place... | reverse complement strand
TGGCTATTATAGATCTATATAGGTTTTATATATATTAGCTAGCGTTTAATAAAGTTATATATGGTCACAGAATTGCTAATAACGCGTTTTTTTTTTTAACGAAAATGATTACAAGACCTGAAAATACCTAAGTAATAAAAATGATATATTCTAAAAGCCTACGTTCTGTTATATAATCGATTAACTTTAGGGAATGATATAAAGTCCTGGTGTTGAGTTATTTTAATATCCGCAATCTCCGTAACGTGGATTTCGTCGGAAATCTAAGAAACTTTAGAAATGTGGCTCAGACGTGATTCTGGTGGTTTTGCACAAATGTAGTTAGTTAGCTTGCGGACCGATTAAAAATCCGCACCAACAGAATCACGTCTGAGCTTGCTGAGGTAATCTGAGAACGTTTAGCGAGATTTATTAAAACCGTAAGCAAAATCCGCAAAACGGATATTGCGGATATTAAGTTTATTCATTTACATAACGCGTTATTATTACTACACATAGTCACTTTTTTTTTTATAACTTAAGGCTTCTAAATAGTATAAATTTTATTATACGGCTATCTCTCAGTCCTAACATTAATTTCGTTAAAGTTAAAAAACGCGTTATTAAAAGCGTAAGCATATATTATATCTTATTGAATAGTCTACTAATATAGATAAAACTATACATATATATAGATATCTACTACTTAAAGCTATTGCAACACCTAGTAGGTGCTATAGTTGGGTCCTGCCTTGAAAATATCCTCCCGTGGCCCGGAGTGCCTCTGCTACTACTTGGGGGTAAGTTTTGGGCAGAGCCTCGTGCAGAGCCTTAGTAGAGCTTCGTGCAGAGCTTCGTGCAGAGCTTCGTGCAGAGCTTCGTGCAGAGCTTCGTGCAGAGCCACGTGCAGGCGTGCAGACGTGTAGCTGTACAGACGTGCAGACGTTCGTACGGGCGATCAATTGCAGAGACGTTTGTAGAGACGATTGTATGTGCAATTGATCGATTGATTGTATGGGGGTTTGTACGGGCGATTGTAGAACCTTGCTAGTATATTAGTGCTGCGTGTTAGTAGAGCTTTAGAGCCCTATATAGGCGAAGAAAAGAGACTATATATACATGAGGTAGGTGGTGAAACGCTGATGACGATGCTGACGATAGAGCTGACGACTACGATTTGTAATTGCCACTGTCGACAACGCCACTCAGTCAGTATTTGGTAATGGGAATCGACAATAGGGCTTCGAGCAGAGCTTCGAGCAGAGCTTCGAGCAGAGCTTCGAGCGGAGCTTCGAGCAGAGCTTCGAGCAGAGCTTCGAGCAGAGCTTCGAGCAGAGCTTCGAGCGGAGCTTCGAGCGGAGCTTCGAGCGGAGCTTCGTGCGGAGCTTCGTGCAGAGCTTTTGCAGAGCTTTAGTAGAGCTCCATGCAGAGCTCCGTGCAGGTCTCCCCCTGAGCTTCGTTTCGCAGAGCTCTCGCAAAGCTCCACAGCTCTACGCAGAGGGCTGGCGGTGTGGGCGTGGGCGTAAGCGTTCAGCGTTGGTGTTTACTCGGCGGTATAGAGGTAGAATTGGGGCCTCTACGGCAACGAATTCCTCTTAACTTCGCGCGCGTATAAGGAGCTGAAGATCTCATAGCTTTATAGAGTAGGCTTTTCTCTATAATTTAGTGTAATTTTTATGTTAACAGGTATTGTGGGAGGGTAGATTAATTTCGTCAAAGTTAATAAGGTCTTTTTATATAAATTATGTTTACGTTTTCTATAAATCTCGCTAAAGGGCCTCAGACTAAGAAAACGATTACCGTCCTAAATCAGCTTAGCGGACGGTGCGGATATTCCTATATCCGCAATCGATTTCTTAGTCTGAGCGTCTGAGGTAACGCTCAGACGTGCTTCTGGTGGTTTCGCACAAACGTAGTTAGTCAGCTTGCGGACCGATTGAAAATCCGCACCAACAGAATCACGTCTGAGCTTGCTGAGGTAAGTGTACTTTTGAGATTGTGGAGAATGTACGGAGGAAGAGTGGGCAACTGGAACCAACTCTCTCAGGTATGGCGTTGTGGCAGTGATGCACTGCCGCTGCTGCTCGGCGTTAAGCTTGGCGCGGTTGCTGAGTCAACTGAACCGTGCCGAAACTCCCAGACCCCAACCAGTTCTCGCGACAACCACCGTTCAACTTTATAATGCGGGCCTTCCTATTGCATGACACACGCCTATATCTATATCGCAGCCTTCTCTAAAAGAGCACTAGCATATCACACCGCCTTTAAGCTTTGTAGGCGCGCCTTTGACGCCTCCACCAACCGACGAGAAAGCCTTTGCGCAAGCTCCCCGAGTTATCACGCTTTTTAAGGATATCCAAGCTGGAAGACACATTAAGTATTACCTGTGGACGGAATTTTAGCTTGCTTAAGGAGAATATGATAAGATAGAGCGTTAGCTAAGCCGAAATAAGTTACTATTTGGATACGTCTAAGACAAGATATAGTGTGTATGCTTAAGGAACTATAGAAATAGTAACTAATAATAGAGATTAGACAGATATAATTATAATAGGGAGAGCTATTAATTTATAGTTTGTATGCCGACCGGCGTTTATAAGCTCTTTATTAATAGTATTAAGGATATAACAGGCTTGTATAAATGCTTCTAAACCAAAGCTTGTAGATTGCTACTATACAAGAATACTAAGCTAAGGAGAAGAAGAAGGCTGTTAGAGACTGTTAAGATATAAAGGGTTTGCCAAGGCGCTAGTAGTAAGCGAGCCAATAGCGATTTTCCATCCTGGGGATGGAAAATCCTAATTGATTGGCTCTATAAGTAATGTCGGCAGAACATAGCAGAATTTGGCAGAATGCCTAGAAAGTAGCAGGTAACGCGCTCTAGCACTATCACATTACCCCCCCTTCCCAAAAAAGCCTGCCCTTAGGCTTTATCTAAGTTCTTTATTATTATTTAGATTATTATAGTTATCTAACCCTTCCTCCTAGTATTTAATCCAGCTATCTAGTTTGCGTAGTAGTCTAGGGAAGTCTAGGTAGGCTAGGTAGAAATCTTATAGCTTATAGGGAGAGTACTTAAAATTAAATACGGGGTACTATTTTAGATCTTTATTATAACCTACCTAGCTTGCATAATATTTTAAGGTACTATAGTCCTTCTTAACTACTAAGATCTCTTTAACTTCCTATTCCTTATACTCTACAATCTAAATTAGTAGTAGGTGTAACGGAACCTTGTAGCAGGAACTACAACGGGTTTGTTAATGGGCTAGATATATAGATATTTAAATAAAGTCAATAATGTAATAGTACAAGATAATAACTGGTGGAGTAGTTGCCTAATAGACTAACTCCAATTGTATTCTAAGATTTACTATAAGGGAAGGAACTATCTAGGTAGGGACTGTAGTCCTTTAAATATATATCTATACTCTTAAGAAATCCTCTCTTATATATAAGGTACGCCTTATACGTGTTATATATACGTTCCCTTTATACACCTTATACACTGCGTATAACACTATATAACTTACTTACCATTCCTTGTTATATAGCTTTATGGGTTCTATTCTAGACCGTGCCTTAATTAACTAACTAGCTTCCTCTAACTCCTCTCTAAGTAGTTATAACATTATACTTAAAGCGTCCGTAACACTATCTCCCTTGTAATGGAACCTTGTAGTAGGAACTACGGTGGGTTCTGTTAATGGGCTAGGTATATAGGTAAGAACAAAATCAACAATGTAATAATAACTGGTGGAGTAGTTGCCTAATAGATTAACTCTAATTGTATTCTAAGATTCACTATAAGGAGAGAACTATCTACGGTAGGGACTAAGGTCCTTTAAATACACAACCGTACTCCTAAGAAATCCTCTCTTGTATATAAGGTACGTGTTGTCTGTATTAAACGTAACGTCCCTTTTATTTAATACAGTTAATACGTTTAATACTATATAACCTTAGTTACTATTCCTTGTTATATAGTTCTACCAGATCTATCCTAGACTATGCCTGTATTAACTAACTAGCTTCTACTAACTCTTCTCCAAGTAGTTGTAACATTGTACTTAAAGCGTCCGTAATATTATCTCCCTCCTCTTTATCTTCGTCCTTAAAGATTCCTAACATCTCTAAGTCATCCACTAGAGGTGTAATGTCCGTTTAACTAGGCTGGTTAATATTTGTATTTACTATGCCTAAAGCTTTTTTTTCTCTTTCCTGGGTTGAGCGTCGCCTTTATATGGTTTCCTCTATACTATCGCTTAGTAAAGTAATGGCGATTCCTTGCTCAAGGTGTGCAAAAGAGGGGTTAGTTTGTATTGCGCTGGTAAGTTCTTTATCTTAACAACCCTTCTCTTGCTCTAAGTATACTAAAGCAAATATTTAATTGTCCTGTGACGTTCGCTCTATCTCTGACGCTAAGTATACGCGTCCTATTACTCTTAACAGTCTTTAAGTTCCCTAAGTAACTTATTATAGGGTCTCGTGTTTAATCTACTACTATAAAGCTTAATAGTAAGCTAGCCTCCGCGCTACTTAAGGTTTAATATACCTTAGAAGAGTCCGCACGCGTCCTTAAAGCTTAACGTTTAGCTTATGCTTATCTTTAACGCCTTAAATATGTCCGTAAGAAGGTTTGTTCTAAGAAGTGGAAACTAGTTTAACAGGGTTTATCTAAGCTGGGTAATAAAAGGACTAGCTCTTCTCCTATAAGGGAAACAACTCTAAGTAGCTTGGTAATTGCTTTTCTTAGGTCCCCCTTAGGTGACTCGTTCTTTAACAATTCTTTCTTATTAATGCTGCCTAACCTGCTTTCTTCTAATACTCCTATACCTTTCCTATAGCGTTCCTTAAGTTGCTTAGTAGTTCCTAGGTAGTCTTGCTATAGCCTATCTACTTTACTTTATACTATATTTTGTTATCTATATCCTTGTAACTAATGACCTTTAAAACTTACTATTTGTCTTTCTCTTGTCCTCTATATATGTCTGCCTTATAGACTAGTGGCTTAATATTCCCGTGTACTAGCTCTAGCATTGCGATATGCTATATAGGGTAGATTTTTATTTTAGCTAGTAGGTTTAACTTATATATAACCAATAAAATTCTTTATTTAACTTTAAAAGGTCCTAGTCTAACGTGGTCTAACTTCTTACTTAGTTATTAACTCTTAAAATTTTTGTATAGTAGCTACACTTTATCCCCCTCCTTAAGATCTGGTCCCTTAGATCTCTTAGTATTATAGTACCTTTTTATTTATTCTTATACTAGTTTAGCTATTTCTTTAAGGTCTATATAAAGATTTATTAATATCTCTATTCTTTATTTAGCTATGCTACTCATCTTTTTTACTTAATATGGTGATAATAATGTTCTTAGCTTGTATCCATAGTTTACCTTAAATAGTAATGTCCCCATTCCTTCTTGTGGTGTTGTATTATATGCAAACTATATAACTGGTAATAATAATACCTAATTATTCTATGCATGATTAATATAATGCCTTAAATACTATTTTAGTGTCTAGTTTAGTCTTTCTATTTATCCATCTATCTGCGGATAATATGCTGTAGATATTACTATATAAACCCCTTATTCTGCCAGAAATACTTTCTAAAATGCTGCTATAAATCTTAAATCTCTATCCAATATAATCTTATCTGGTGCTCTATATCTTACAAACACTTCTTTTATATAGATTCTAGCAATATCCTCTACTAATATCTCTTTAGTGTATGCTATAAAGTATCCCTACTTTATTAGCTTATCCACTATTACTAAAATCGCGTTATAATCTTATCCTATAATAGAATCTTTTAACTTTAGTAACTTAATAATAAAGTCCTATAATATAACCTCCTATAGTCTTCCTGGTGTCTTAACAGGTTGTAGCCCTCTATACGGCTTATGCCTTATTAGTTTGTTTCTTTAGCAATCTAGATATTCCTTTATAACTTATCTTACTAGTCCCTAAATTCCTTAAATAATATACTTCTCTTAAAGTCTTAACACTAAGCTAGTAGCTTTGTTGTGTTCTTATATTATTCCCTTATAGAATTCCTTAATAAATTCTTCTGCAATAGACTTAGGCATATATATTGCTTCTCTATTTTTATATTGCTCTAAGTCTAGATCCTTTATTTATATTTCTTAGATCTTCTGTGTCTAATTACTCTCTAGTGACTTGTAGATTTAACTTTCCTTAGTTGCTATAATCTTTAGATAATTATACCTAATTAGTCCGTCTTAATTCTTTTATAACAAAGCTCCTAATAGCTTTTTATTACTTTATAGTTCAGCCTTCCTGCTTAGAGTGTCTGCTTATACATTGTCTATACCCTTAGTATGCTAAATTTTAAAATGGTATTCTATAAGCATTTCCGCCTATCTAACCTGTCTTTGGTTAAGTTCCTTTATTATTAGGAATCCTATAAGGTTCTTATAGTCTATCTTAACTACAAATGGTTTCTCTGTGCCTTATAAGAATACTCTCTATTTCTTAAGTGCTATAACTATACCTAACAACTCCTTATTGTATATATTATAGTTTAACTCTGGTAGTGTTATCTTCCAACTATAGTATACCACTGGGTGCCATCCATCTTAATATTTCTATAGGAAGTATGCCCCTAGTATAAAGTCTAATATATCTATTTCTACAACCGTCTTTAGACCTAGTTAATAGATCTTAAGAACTGGCTTTTAGGTAAATAACTCTTTAACTCTTTTAAATAGTTCTTATTACTCCTTTTCCCATACCCACAGTTCTTCTTTCTTTATTAACTACGTAAATGGCTTAATGTTCTATAACTATTGCGCTATAAACCTTCTACAGTAATTGCAAAACCCTAGAAATGATTTTAACTGCGTAATATTCTCTAGTTCTTGCTAATTTACTATAGCCTTGATCTTCTTTAGATCTATACTAAGTTGGCCTAGTTTAATAATAAATTTAATAAAATCGGTCTTCCTGGTAAAGAATTTATATTTCTTAATTGCTACTAGTATCTGTTCTTTTTATAGTCTCTTTAAGACCCACTTAATATATTCTTTATATTCTTCCTTACTCTTTAAGTAGATAATAATGTCGTTAAGGTATACCATAATAAATTCATCTAGGTGTTCTCCTAATATACTATTAATTCACTTCTAGAATATTGCTAGTGCGTTTATAAGTCTGAATTGTATAACTAATAGCTTATATAGTCCTTCCTTTAACCTAAAGGCTGCCTTCTACTTATTACCTTCCTTAATTCTAATCTAATGGTACGCCTATCTTAGATCTATCTTTATAAAGATCTTTACGTTACCTATCCTATCTTAGATTTCGCTAATTAAGGGTAAAGGATACCTATTTTTCTTAGTAATGCTGTTTAACTATCTATAGTCTATACATATCCTGAGTTTTCTGTTTTTCTTTGGGATAAACAGTACTAAATATCCTACTAATAACTATAACGGTCTAATGTATCCCTTTTATAAGTTCTCCTAGATAAACTCCTTAAGCGCTACTAACTCTGTTTTAGTAAGCTTATAGATTAGAAAGAACTTTAGACTTATTCCCTCTTCTAATTCTATCTTATAGTCCTAAGCTGCATACTTTAACAGCTTCTCACTTTTTAGTAACTATAACTTTTTACTATACTTGTGGTATCTTTTTAGTATATAACTTAAGCCTCGCTTAGTCTCTTTATAGTATATAACTTAAGCCTCGCTTAGTCTCTTTATATATCGCTCCGACTTGGTACTATACCAACTTGGTTTGCTGTCGTACTTTGCGTTATTATATATCCTTAATATTAACTTAATCTATAACCTAATCAATCTTTAGATTGTACTTCTGTAATTAAGGCATTCCTAGTATCGCCTCGTCCTATCCTAATAGTAGGATATTAAAAGATATTCTAACTGGTCTCCCTTTAATAGTTATCTAAATAGGTCCTATTTTAAGATTAATAATACCTTCTCTATAGGCTATCTAATCTCCTAAAATTATTATAAGTGGATACGGGTGTTTTTTCTATCTATATAGTAACCCCATCCTTTCTACTACCTTTGGTAATATATGGTTCCTTATTGCTCTACTATCTATTAACGCTTTAAACTGCTAATCTTACTATTTAGCTTTTAAATTTAGGTGTTGTCCTTAAATTCCTTTAAGGGTCTAAGGCTTTAACACTAGTTCCCTCTAGTTTTATACGCCTCCCCTTTTCCTAACTGTTAGCTGCTTAATCCTACCTATACTTGGTCCAACTTTAGCCAATACTTAGTTTATTTCTTTTCCTCTATATACTATAGATAAGTGTTCTCTAGGCACTCCTACTACTATTATCCATCTAGGTATTCTTCCGTAAGGAATCTTCTTAGTTAAAGTATTAAGTCTTCTTAACCTTATACTTCTACTGGGTGCTAACTATATATATACTTAGCATTCCTAAACCGCTTTTCCTTTGGTGCCCAATATACTCTTACTAGGTACTTCCGGTTTTTATCTTTTAGTGCTCTATATATATTGCACGTATTATCCACACAAGCTATCCATGATAGTATATAATACGCTATATGTTTTAGGTTAACTCTTAGTTTATCTTTATCCTTAAGTTTAAACCTATACCTAGTTGACCTAACCACTGGTATTTCTGCTGTAGGTACTAAGATTTATTGCTTACTTCTCTAGTCCTTAGATCCCTCTTCTAGGTTCCTTAACATTATAATTAATACTCCTTTAATGTGACTTATGCGTTTCTTTATAATAGGTTAGTCTTAGACAACTTTTTTATCTAGCTATATATAAAAGTCTTCCTATTTGTCACTATATTATTACCTATACCACTTTTCATACAACTGGTTTAGTGTGTATAGTCTATCTATTAGAAAGTACCTTATTATTGCTATATTATAATATCCTTTAGTATGTCTTTCTTTAAACCTAGTTGGAATATCTAAATCCTCTTCTTGTTCCAGTTTGTTTAACTATTTTACCCTAGATGTCCCTGCACTCGGCCTATTAGTAATTCTTTATATGGGTGCTCTGTTTTTTATACGACCTGGCATAGCTAACCTCTTGTCTAGCTTTTGCTCTTACTATACGATAATTCTTATTCTAAACTTATCTATAGTTTCTTGTTTTCTGCGTCTCGCAGCTAGATCCTTATAGTCGTCTTGCTTTTTAATCCTAGTATTAACTATTCAATCTTTAGGCTAAATACTACATTTACCTAAAATTGCTAACGTTCTTATTTATTCCCTAAACTTGTAGTTCTTGAACTTGCGTCCTATACTTATTCGTTTGTTACTAAACTAAGTTACTGCCCTTTCCTATTAGTTTTCTTCTGTTATAGGTTCTTGGGTATGTCTTATCTCGTCTTAAGAATCTTAAGCTTCTTATATCTCTTCTTGAGAATCTTAAGCCTATAGCCTTTTGCCTTTATTAAGTAATAAGCTAGCACTAGTAGTTATCTGCTTACTTAGTTTCTTTTAAACGTTACTCCTATTATCTTATAAAGCGATGGAAATTGTATCTAATGGTGTTATAATATCCGTTACTAAACCTTATTTGGTGATAGTTTTAGTCTCTACTTCTATTTCGACTTCTCTAAGGTCTGTATGCTCTTAGTAAGCTGCCCTTATTGCCTTATTATCGGTAAATGCTTCGCCTGTATTAAATTTATTGTCTTTAATATCCGTTCTGCGAGCTGGTTTGTTGGTTCCCTTAAACTTAGATAACAATGGCTCCTATAGCTAATAGCTTACGCCGTACTTAGCGTCCTTATAAATTTGGTATGTATTGTTATAATAATACGCAAAACTGTTAATTAAACATTTTTTTGTTCCTTGTAGTGCACTATCGTCCCTCTGTATATACGTGCCGTCTACTGGTCTGGTTCCCTTTACTACGTGGTTACTCTAACTACCTCTATAGTCTCTAGCAAAATGACCCTGTTTTCTATAATTTATGTAAGCTCCATCTTTAAACCATCTTTCTTGCTATAGAGTCCGCCTAAACGTCTTCTACTACTAAGATTCCTGGTTTGGCCTTTACTCTTAGGTTCTTTAATTACTAGATCCTTAACCTCTAGGTTTCTATAGTTTCTTTTCCCTTCTTTAGGTTTCTTTGGTACCACTTAAGTCTATTAGCTCTGCGCTATTCTATGGTTTTTAACTCTATATTTGTTGTTACGTACTCTGCGCCTTATACGACTATAGAACTCTGTTTTGCCCTTTCTTAGCTTGTTCCCTTTGGTAGATTCTATTATTGATCTTTATTAACTAATCTATTAACTCTCTTAGAGTATCCGCATCTTCTATTAGGATAATTACATCCTAGACTTTAGCCTTAAGTCCCTATTTATACTGTGCTATGAGCGCCTTGTTATTCCACTTAACCTATATAGCTAGTGTTTAAAACTGTATTGTATACTTAATTGTTAAAGTGCGTTATACTAAGTTCTAAAGCTTTCGTTCTGCTATGGTTGTGGCCTCTAGGTCTCTAAATATCTATATTAGTCGCTCTGCGAACCCGTTCCAACTGGTAAATATATACCGTACATCTTAGTTAGTAGTTGTTATGCCATTAGCCTATATTTCCGTAAGATATGGCTTAAACCACTTAAGTGCCCTCCCCGTCAGGAACAATCCTACATAGGCTACTTAGTCTAATGATGTTGCTAACTTTGCTCCTTCCTATACTACCTTAAAGTGCATTTGCGTAAGAAATCCTTTAAGCTTCAACTTCTCCCCTAAGAATTATTTAATTGAAGGTAACTTAATTTTTGCTACTCTAATTCCATTAATGCGTTCTTTAAGTATCCTATTATTATCTTATAAGTAATTAACCATTTCCTATAACTAACCTCGCGTAACCACTTAAGAATCCCCCTTGTCTATACTGGTATCACCTGGCCCTAAGGTTGTGGCTATTGCCGATGTTGTTGCGACTAGTGCTGCTCTTAGTGGCATATTATTCGATCTCTCTGTTCAGTACCATAACCTTAGTAGTGAATGTGTAACGGAACCTTATAGTAGGAACTACGGTGGGTTCTGTTAATAGGCTAGGTATATAGGTAAGAATAAAATCAACAATATAATAATAACTGGTGGAGTGGTTGCCTAACAGATTAACTCTAATTATATTCTAAGATTCACTATAAGGAGAGAACTATCTATGGTAGGGACTAAGGTTCTTTAAATACACAACCATACTCCTAAGAAATCCTCTCTTGTACGTAAGGTACGTGTTATCTATATTAAACGTAACGTCCCTTTTGTTTAACATAGTCAATACGTTTAACACTATGTGACCTCGGTTACTATTCCTCGTTATATAGTTCCACCAAATCTATCCTAAACCGTGCCTATATTAACCAACTAGCTTCCGCCAACTCTTCTCCAAGTAGTCATAACATTGTACTTAAAGCGTCCATAACATCCCTCCTTTTTATCTTTATCCTTAAAGATTCCTAATATCTCCAAGTCATTCACTAAAGGTATAATGTCCATCTAGTTAATTTGGTTAATTTAGTTAATATCGTTACTTATTATACTTAAGGCTTCTTCTTCTTTATAAGCGCAGCACTATACCCGTACTATTACTGCCATTCTGTTACTTAGTAAGATAATGCCATCTCTATGTTCTTATTATGCGAAAGAGGGGCTAGTCTATATTGCGTTGGTAAGTCCCTTGTCTTAGTAACCCTCCTCTTATTTAGAGTGCACTAAAGTAAACGTTTAATTATCTTGCGATATTTGTTCCTCTTCTAACGCTAAGTATACGCGTCCTATTACTCTTAACAGTCTTTAAGTACTCTTATTGATTGCCGCTAGGGTCCTAGGTTTAATCTGCTGCTATAAAACTTAATAGTAAGCTGATATAGGCTCTAGCTAACCTTAAATGTTCTTATAATGCTAATTAGAGGGCTCTAAAGGCCCAGATTGCTGCATCTACTTAGTTACTTTATCTTAAGAAGGTACGCGAAAAGGTTTATTCTAAGGAGTGGAAACTTATAGAATAAGGTCTTTAGGAACTTAGCAATAAAAGAACGGATTCTTTTTTAATAGAGAGGGAAATAACTCCAAATACATCGGCAGGTGCTCCTCTTGGGTCCCCCTTAGGTAACTTATTCTTTAGCGACTTTTCTTTATTAATATTACCTAACCTATTCTCTTCTAATACTCCTATACCTTTCCTATAGCATTCTTTAGGTTGCTTAGTAGTTCCTAGGTAGTCTTACTATAGCCTATCCACTTTACTTCGTATTATGTTTTATTATTAACATCCTTATAACTAACGATCTTTAAAACTTGCCATTTGTCTTCTTCCTGTCCTCTATATGTGTCTACCTTATAGACTGGTGGCTTAATATTCCTGTATGCTAGCTCTAGCATTGTAATATACTATATAGGGTAGATCCTCATTTTTGCAGGTAAGTTAAGTCTATATATAACTTCTAAAATCTTTGCTTTAATTATAAATAGTCCTAGTCTAACATAGTCCAATTTCTTGCTTAGTTATTAACTCTTGAAATTTTTATATAGTAGCCATACTTTATCTCCCTCCTTAAGATCTGGTCCCTTAGATCTCCTAGCGTTATAGTACCACTTTATTCTTTCTTATACTAGTTTAGCTGTTTCCTTAAGGTAATTATAAAGATTTATTAGTATCTCCATTCTTTCTTTAGCTATACTACTCGTTTTCTTTACTTATTATAGCAATAATAATAACCTAGGCTTGTAGCCGTAGTTCGCCTTAAAAGGTAACGTACCTATCCCTTCTTGTGGTGTTATATTATATATAAACTATATAACTAGTAATAATAATACCCAATTATTCTGTGCATAATTAACATAGTGCCTTAGATACTACTTTAGTGTCTAGTTTAGTCTTTCTGTTTAACCATCTATCTGTAAGTAATATGTAGTTAATGTTGCTACTTAAACCCCTTATTCTGCTAAAAATACTTCCTAGAATACTGCTATGAATCTTAGATCTCTGTCTAATATGACCTTTATTAGTACTCCATGTCTTATAAATACTTCTTTAATATAGACTCTAGCCATATCTTCTGCGGATATTCCTTCTGTATATACTATAAAATATCCCCACTTTATTAGCTTATCCACTATTACTAAAATCGCATTATAATCTTGTCCAGTAATAGGATCTTTTAACTTTAGTAACTTAATAATAAAATCCCATAATATAACCTCCTATGGTCTTTTTGGTATTTTAACAGGTTATAGCCCTCTATACAGCTTATGCCTTATTAGTTTATTTCTTTAGTAATTTAGACATTTCTTTATAATTTGTCTTGCTAGTCCCTAGATTTCTTAAATAATATACTCCTTTTAAAGTCTTAACACTAAGCCTATAGCCCCATTATGTCCTTATATTATTCCTTTATAAAATTCTTTTACAAATTCTTCTCCTATTGCCCTTAGAATATAGGTTACTTCCCTATTCTTGTACTACTTTAAGTCTGGATCCTTTGCCTATACTTCTTAGATCTTTTATATCCAATCACTCTCTAGTAATTTATGAACTTGACCTTCTATAGTCGCTGCGATCTTTAGATAATTATACCTAATTAATCCGTCTTAATCTTGTCGTAGTAAAGCTCCTAATAGCTTTTTATTGTTCTATAGTTTAGCCTTTCTACTTAGAGCATCTACTTGTATATTGTCTGTACCCTTAGTATACTAAATCTCGAAATAATACTCCGTAAGCATCTCCGCCTATCTAACTTATCTTTAGTTTAGTTCCTTTGTTGTTAGGAACCCTATAAGGTTTTTATAGTCCGTTTTAACTATAAATGGTTTCTCTATACCTTGCAAGAATGCTCTTTATTCCTTAAGTGCTATAACTATACCTAACAACTCCTTATTATAGATGTCATAGTTTAACTCTAGTGGTGTCATCTTCCAACTATAGTACGCTACTAGATGCCATGCGTCTAAATGCTTCTATAGCAAGCATACTCCTAGTGCGAAGTCTAATATATTTATTTCTATAACCGTATCTAGTCCTAGTTAATAGATTTTAAGGATTAGATCCTGGGTAAACAACTTTTTAAGTTCCTAAAATAGTCTCTTCTGTTCTCTACCCTATATTTATGGTTCCTCCTTTTTCGTAAGTCTTGTAAATAGCTTAATACTTTTTAACCACTGTGCTATAAACCTTCTATAGTAGTTGCAAAACCCTAGGAACAATCTTAACTGTATAACATTCTCTAGTTCTTGCCAATTTACTATAGCTTCTACCTTCTTTAGGTCCATGCTAATTTTTTTTAGTTTAATAATAAATCCAACAAAATCGGTCTTCCTTATAAAGAACTCGCATTTCTTAATTGCTACTAGCATCTTTTCTTCTTGTAGTCTCTTTAAGACCTATTTAATGTGTTCCCTATATTCTTCCTTACTTACTAAGTAGATGATAATGTTATTAATATATACTATAATAAATTTATTAAGGTGTTCTCCTAACACACTGTTAATTTGCTTCTAGAACGTTGCTAGTGCGTTTATAAGCCCGAATTGTATAACTAATAGTTTATACAGTCCTTCCTTTAACCTAAAGGCTACTTTCTATTTATCGCCTTCCTTAATTCTAATCTAATGGTACGCCTATCTCAGATCTATCTTTATAAAGATCTTTGCGTTGCCTATCCTGTCTTAGATTTCGCTAATTAAGGGTAAAAAATACCTATCCTTTCTGGTAATGCTATTTAACTATCTATAGTTAATGCACATCCTAAGTTTTCCGTTTTTCTTTAGGATAAATAGTACTGGATATCCTACTAACGACTATAATGGTCTAATATATCCCTTTCATAAGTTCTCCTAGATAAACTCCTTAAGCGCTACTAACTTGGTTTTAGTAAGCTTGTAGATTGGAAAGAACTTTAGACTTATTCCTAGTTCCAATTCTATCTTATAGTCCCATACTGTATATTCTAACAGCTTTTCACTTTCTGGTAACTATAACCTTTTGCCATACTTGTGGTATCTTTTTAGTACGTAACTTAAGCTTTACTTAGTCTCCTCGTATATCGCTCTAACTTGGTACTATATTAACCCAGTCTACTATCGCATCTTGTATTATTAAGTATCCCTAATATTAACCTAACCTATAACCCAATTAATCTTTAGATTATATTCCTGTAACCAAGGCATTCCTAGTATCGCCTCGTCCTTTCCTAACGGTAGGATATTAAAAGACATCTTAACTGGTCTCCCTTTAATAGTTAACTAAATAGGTCCTATTTTAAGATTAATAATACCTCCTCTATAGGCTATCTAATCTCCTAAAATTGTTATAAGTGGATATAGGTGTTCCTTCTGTCTATATAGTAACCCTATCCTTTCCACTGCTGCTAGTAATATATGGTTCCTTATTACTCTACTATCTACTAATACTTTGAACTGTTAATCTTGCCATTTAACTTATAAGTTTAAATATTGTCCTTAAATTCCCTTAAGGGTCTAAGGCTGTACTACTGGCTCCCTCTGGTCCTATAGGCCTCCCCTTTTCCTAACTGTTAGCTACTAGATCCTACTTATACTTAGTCCTCTTTTAGCCAATACTTAGTTCGTTTCTTTTCCTCTATATACTATAGACAAGTGTTCTCTAGATAATTCCACTACTATTATCCCTTTAGGCACTCTTCCGTAAGGAATCTTCCTAAAGTATTAGGTCCCCTTAACTCTATACTTCTACTAGGTACCATCTATATATGTACTTGGCGTCTCTATACTTCCTTTTATCCGGTACCCAATGCATTCTTATTAGGTACTTCCAGTTTTTATCTTTTAGTGCTCTATATATATTGCATATATTATCTATACAAGCTATCCACAATAGTGTATAATGCGCTAAGTGACTTAGGTTAACTCTTAACTTGTCTTTATTCTTAAGTTTAAATCTCTGTCTAGTTAACCTAACTGCTAGTCTTTTGTTTGCGGGTACTAAGATTTATTTCTTACTTCTCTAGTCCCTAGATCCCTCTTCTAGGTTCCTTAACGTTATAATTAATGCTCCTTTAATATAACTTATGCGTTTTTCTATAATAGGTTGGTTTTAGACAACTTTTTCGTCTAGCTATATATAGAAATCTTTCTATTCGTCGTTGTATTGTTGCCTATACCACTTTCCGTATAACTGGTTTAGTATATATAGTCTATCTATTAGAAAGTACCTTATTATAGCTGCATTATAACAACCTTTAGTATATCTTTCTTCGAATCTGGTTGGAATCCCTAGATCCTCTTCTTATTCCAGTTTATTTAACCACTTTACTCTAGACGTCCCTACCTTAGGCCTATTAGTAATTCTTTATACAGGTACTCTATCCCTTATATATCCTGGCATAGCTGATCTCTTATCTAGCTTTTGCTCTTACCATGCGATAATTCTTTACCTAAATTTATCTATAGTTTCTTATTTTCTGCGTCTTGCAGCTAGATCCTTAAAGTTATCTTGCTTCTTAATCTTAGTATTAACTTTTTAATCTTTAGGCTAAACACTGCGTTTACCTAAGACTGACGTTCTTATTTGTTCCCCAAACTTATAGTTCTTAAACTTGCGTCCTATACTTACTTATTTGTCTTTAAACTAAGCTGCTACCCTTTCCTATTAGTTTTCGTCCGTTATAGGTTCTTAGGTATGTCTTATCTCGTCTTAAGAGTCTCAAGCGTCTCTTATCTCTTCTCAAAAATCTTAAGCCTGTAGCCTTTTGCCTTTACTAAGTAGTAAGCTAGCACTAGCAGTCGTCTACTTGCTTAATCGCTTTTAGATATTACTCCTTCCATCTTATAAAGCAATAGATTCCGTATCCAATAGTATTATAATACCCGTTACTAATCCGCGTTCTATAGTAGTTTCAGTCTCTACTTCTATTGCGTTATTAAGGTTTAAGCGCCCCTAGTTAGCTTCTTTTTCTTCCTTATTGCTATTAATTAATAAGTACTCCAACTCCATTATTATAGTTACTAATCTTTATCCGTATATTGCTATAATATCTTAATCTAGCTTATAGAGTTAATCTTATTCTTTATCTAACTCTCTAGTTCTTTTAAGTCCTCTTAACTCTGGCTTTTATAGCTAATAGCTTACGCCATACTTAGCGTCCTTATAAATTTGGCATGCGTTGTTATAACAAAACGCAAAGTGTTTAATCGAACACTCCTTGGTCCCACGCAACATCCCTATATCTATATTATTATACTCTAACAACCTAGTGCCTTTTACTATATAGTTACTCTAACTACTTTTACAGTCTCTGGCGAAATAACCCTATTTTCCGCAATTTATACAAGCTCCCTTTTTAAACCATTCTTCCTATTATAGAGTCCGCCTAAACATCTTCTACTACTAAAATCCCTAGTTTGGCCTCTACTCCCTAGTCCTATAATTACTTAATCCTTAACCTCTAGGTTTCTATAGTTTCTTACTCTATCTTCTAGATTCTTTAGTACTGTTTAGGTCCATTAGCTCTAGTCCGCCATTCCATAGTTTTTAACTATGCGTCTATTGTTGCGTACTCTGCGCCTTATATAACTATAGAACTCTATCTTGCCCTTTCTTAGCTTATTCCCTTTAATAGATCCTATTATTAATCTTTATTAATTAATCTATTAAGTCTCTTAGACTTTCCGCGTCTTCTATTAGGATAATTACGTCCTAGACTTTTACCTTAAGTCCCTATTTATACTATGCCATAAGCGCCTTATTGTTCCACTTAACCTATATCGCGAGTGTCTGAAATTGCGTTATATACTCGATTACTAAAGTGCGTTATACTAGGTTCTAAAGTTTTCTTTCCGCCATGGTTATTACTTCCAGGTCTCTAAACATCTGTATTAGTCTTTCTATAAACCTATTCTAATTAGCAAACATAAACCGTACTTCCTAATTAGTAGTTGTTATTCTATTTATTTGGATTTTGGTAAGGTAAGGTTTAAACTACTTAAGTGCCCTTCCGCTTAGGAACAATCCAGTATACGCTACTTGGTCCATAGGTATTGCCAGCTTAGCCCCCTCCTGCATAACCTTAAAGTGCATTTACGTAAGAAACCCTTTAAGTTTTAACTTCTCCCCTAAGAACCGTTTAATTGAGGGTAACTTAACCTTAGCTGCTCCAATTCTATTAAGTCGTTCTTTAAGTATTTAATTGTTATCTGTTATTCGATTAACCATTTCCTATAACTGACCCACCGTAACTAGCTGTGAATTAGTATCTTCTATACTAGTGTCTCCTCCTAAGCCTAAGGTCGTAGCTGTTATGGACTAAGTCGTGACCGGTGCCTTTAACGGCGTAACTTGCGCTTTAGGTGGCATACTGTTTAACTTGTTAATACTATAACCAGGTAGTAAATATATAACGGAACCTTATAGCAGGAACTACAACAGGTTTATCAATAGGCTAGGTGTATAGATATTTAAATAAAGTTAATAATATAATAGTACAAGATAACAACTGGTGGAGTGGTTACCCAATAGACTAACTCCAATTATATTCTAAGATTTACTATAAGGGAAGGAACTATCTAGGTAGGGACTATAGTCCTTTAAATACACATCCATACTCCTAAGAAATCCTCTCTTATACATAGGTACGCCTTATACGTATTGTATATACGTTCCCTTTATACACCTCGTATACTGCGTATAACACCATATAACTTGCTTACCATTCCTCGTTACATAGCTCCACGGGTTCCATCCTGGACCGTGCCTCGATCAACTAACTAGCTTCCTCTAACTACTCTCCAAGTAGTCGTAACATCGTACTTAAAGCGTCCGTAACAGTAGGGGGTTGTTGTACTATTTAGGCAATAGGTTATCTATGGCCTTCCATAGTCAGTCTAAAGAGAAGACAGAGTGGATCTTTATTAACTCTAGTAGCTTAACCTTAAAAGAGTGCCCTACCTTCTTAGGGATCTTATAGGGGCCAGCTATTTAGTAGTCTAGCTTATAGCTTAGCCTCTAGGTCTTCTAGTTCTTTATTAACACCCATACCTTATCTCCTATATAGAAGTCTACCTCGTAATAATATTAGTTCACATTAGCCTCTTTTTTCTCTTATGCCTTTTTTATAATTGCTTAGGCAGTCTCCTAGGCTCCATAAATTCTCTTAACAAATATCTAGGCCTCTTTATAGATAAGGCGTTCGCGGGCCGTTATAGGTCCTATAGGTCTATCCCAATTAAAGGATATTTATAGCTTATATCTATAGAGTAACTTAAATAGTGACATTCCTATACTATTATAAGGGAGCGTAAGCTATGCGTAATCTATTATAGGCAGTAGTTCCAACCAGTTATCCTAGTAGTAATTAATAAAGGGGCGAAGTCACTGGTTAAGGTATTAGTTTATAATCTTGGTTTGGCTATTAGTCTAAGGGTAGAATATAGTAAAGAGCTTAATTTTAATTCTAAGGATGCGGTAGAATTTATCCTAGAAGTCTAATATAAATTAAGGTCTATAGTTAGAGATAATTAACTTAGGAGCGCTATAGATCTAGTAAATGTTGTTAATATATATATAGGCTGTATCTTTTACAGTTATAGTCTTAAAGTAGGGGAGGGAATAGCTTACTTACTTAGTCAGTTAACTACTATAAAGGCCATATTATAGCCATATTTATCCTTTAAGAATAATTTAAAGTCCATTATAATATGCTGCTAAAGGCATTTAGGGACTAGCAGTAGTTATAACCATCTAGGGGTTCAATCCCTAGAGGTATCTACCCATTTATAAGTATAATAATTCCTAATAAATTGTTCTATATTAGACAGGAGTCCTTACCAGTAGTAGTAAGGCGCTAGTAGTTAGTGGGTCTTGTTTTAACTAGGGTACGCCATAAAGACTTAATAGTAGGCTTCATGGATTAGCTCTATTTATAGGTTATCAACGTCTAAAACTATAAGCCGTTCTTGGTATAAGAGCAGTCCGTCTTCTATTTCTAAATTAGGGTTACCTTCTATAGCTTAGTCGCGGAGGGCTTTTAGGGATTTAGCTATATGGTTCGCGATTAGGATACGGTTAATTAGTCCCATTAGTTTAGCTAAGATCTCTCCTTCTATAGGCGCTAGCTTATTCTATTTGGAGCTTAGTTTCTTAAGGATATATAGGTTAAGCTATTTGGGACGGAGGAGGGCATATATCCAGTACTAAGCCTTTAGCTTATCCTATAGTTCTATATCCTATTCTCTCCAGGTAAGGGTATTAGCTTTAGAATTTTGCCTACTAGGGCAGTATATAATTGTAAAGAAGAATTAGGAGCGTATTTTAGCCCACCTAGCCTATTAACTAGTAAGCTGCTTTATTATTATAAAATACTTAAGGGCTTTATAATTAGTATAGACTTTAATCTAAGAGTTTGTACTTCTAAGCTCTATACGCCACTAGGACAACAATTATATAATAACCAGCATTTCTTTATCGTGTACTTTGTAGTTACACTTAGCTAGGGCCATTATCTTTAAGAAAAACGCAATAGGGTACCACTTGCTATCTAGGTATAACTATAAGAGGACTCTCACTACTACTCCGTTAGAGGCATCCATTTCTAGCATTAATTTAAGGTCTGGGTCATAGTAACAGAGAATTAAGGAGAAGGTAAATCGGTCCTTTAACTCTTTAAAGGCTTTTATATAATTATTATTAAAAATAAAAGGCGTATTATTCTTTATTAGTTATACAAAAGGCTTTACCACAACCCTATAGTTATAGATAAACCAATAGTAGAAGTTATAAAAGCTAAGGAAAAACTGGATGCCTTTTATAGTATAAGGGGGTTTCTAGTTATATATTGCCTTAACCTTCTTAGGGTTAACTTTAATTCCTTCTATGCTAACAATAAACCTAAGGTACTTTATTTATTTTACTCCAAATTTATATTTCTTAATATTAACTTATAGGCCTAACGTCTTAGCCACCCAGTCGAGCCAGCCACCCGGTCAAGCCACCCCTAGAGCAGAGCTCTCGTATGCACAGACTCTCACCCAAATTTGTCAAATTATATTGATATTATACAAAAAGATCGTCCTGCATTGGTAGTTCCTTCCACACCTTCTTCGCGAAGCCTAT
>Ga0307507_10005402_pt1 | contig 21070 bp, 16 predicted proteins | sample 7_EM_MG_FD_207223 | JGI IMG/M metagenome (GOLD analysis project Ga0307507, IMG submission 207223) | Populus trichocarpa ectomycorrhiza microbial communities from riparian zone in the Pacific Northwest, United States - 7_EM | ecosystem: Host-associated > Plants > Roots > Unclassified | place... | reverse complement strand
TAGTACTCGAGATCAAAGTCATGGTTATTACAGAGTGCCTGGTCAATGGTTTTTAGTTCCAGTGCCAATATGACATTCGGGTTCTGGAAGTGCCGCACGGATAGAGGGTGTGCTCGGTGCAGTGCTGGTGCCCATGTTATTTTGTAAGGAATTACTCCGGTTGTATACTGTACGGTAGTGCTGTACCGTACTTGATAGTTGTGGCTTTTACCATTAATGCAGTCTTTCATTGCGCAAGGGAGGGTCTCACCGAATGGATATCGCGATCTATTCCGGACATCAGTATCGGGCGACAACACGAGGACGGGATTTTCGGTCGGGCACTCTGGGACTCCCAAACCCCCCCCTGCTGGAGAAGTTATCGTGGACATGAGGGTACGAGTGATTTTTTATGTGTGTGGGTTAGGGTGGAACACTGTATGACTTGAGAAGGGGCGGTGTGTTATGGTATGTCCCCCATAATAGCTTAGAGGGATTCAGCCCCCAGGTCAGAAAAGGATTGCTCGAGTGCAAGGTTTCGAGTGGATCTGCTAGATTTGTATAATAATATGCAGAATGGGGGGGTTACACCCACAAGAGCCTTTTATCAACTTGGAACGCTTGCGTAAATGCTTTTCGACCCGGGGGCTGAATGCTTTTATTGTTGTGCAAGTGGCGGGTAGGAAGTTCCCGAGAGCACAGATTTTTTTTCTTTTTAAAAAATAATATTGCCGATAGTCTGTACTGTACGTATTTGAACTCTCGTATTTGGGTTCTTACTCGAATGTTCGAGCGCTTCTTAACTCTTGATTGTACTCGAGTACAAAGGTAGGGAACAATTGGCTTGAACGGACAGGGATATATTTGGCTGGTTAACCTTAAATAGCTGTTTAATAACTTCTTGCTGGGCCCGGTACTTGTCAGGGTGTGGCTGAAAGGAAGTTTTTTTTAATTTTTATTTTTTACTGATTCCGTAAGGAATCTATTGTGCGTGTGGTGATATTACTAGTACAGTACAGGTCGACCACGGTATCTTTTCCGATTTTTCGAATAGTGAAGTTTCCCCTTCCATTTGTTCGTCGATCCCGATCCAAAGCTGTCTATGAGTCAGTCAGTGTCAGTGCTCGTAGGTAGCCCAAACTATGCGCAACCTACCGGGACACAATATATTTTTTTCTCATCACACCAGCATTACCATTGACCAATGCTGCTTTCTCCGTAATTAAGCAAATGGTCGTGCTCACGTCTCGAAACAAAGATACCGGTAACACAGCTCCGAGTCATTACACATATTAATGCATTTCTCACCACCGTATCTCCCCGATTACCGTTACCTGGCCGCCATCAGGTCTCACTCGAGCCACACAAAAACCGGATTTTTGAGTCACAGAATTTAAACCTTAAGGTCTCGCTCTGGTGGTAACCGCATGTTATATCATATCACATCGTATCCTACGAGGTCCTACCCGTTAGGTGTACCGGTATTATGGTGGATGGAAGATGTTCGTCGATTCCTCCGATCTGCAGGGGTGCATGACAGACGGATGGATTCGGAGGCCTCGAGTCGCGTCGTGTGGCATCGTGGCAATAATTTAGGAGGGCTTCAGTAGGGGAACTCTTGGTTTAATCCGAAAAAGTGATAATGTTGTAGCGGGTGATGTACGAAAAGAGGTACTAGCGATGTTTCGACGGGTGGTTGCGATGTTTACCAAGAGTTACATGAGGAGGGGTGCAGGCGCCTGCTTTGGTTGGCTAGCCGCCTGATTCGGTCATGCCATGGTCCATGGAGATCTCTGATTGGGTAAGTGATACCAAGGAACAAGAGCGCAACATTCCCTTCCCCCGTATGAAGAGGAGTTGGGGTGGATGAGGGGTTGCATACGGTCAATTAACCTACACTACCGCCGAGACTATTCCGCATCGTAGAGCTGGAAGCTCTTACAATACCTTATTCAGATGTAAGAGGATACTGATACTATAAGCAGCTATATGCACAACCTTGCCCCTCATTTTATCCGGCTTGTCTGACCCTCCACAGGGACCACTTCCCCCGAGCCTCGAATCCCGTCCGGCCCCAGCTGCAAGTCCCGTTCCTATGCGAAAAAGTCAAGAGCTCCTATGAGGTCTTCACCTTTAAAGACTACCCATCCAGCGTCGGAGTCAATGTCTCCGCCCTCTGTAACGGGGACCTGAGCCTTGACGACCACGCAACCTTCCTCCAAGCATGGCTATTCTTCGGCACGCTAGTGGAAGTGCTCGGCACGGCGGATGTGAAAGTGGACATCGAAGATTTCGTTGCGAAGTCCGGCGACGAGTGGATCATCACGACGGAAAGGCTACCAAAGTACTTGTGGATGTGGGTAGCGGCGGAGTGCGTGCCCGGCTGGGCGATCGATTCCGAGCACTTGCCACGCGTGAAGGAGTGCCTTTCTGTGGTTAATTCCACCGCGAACCAGCTCGCAAAGATACCTGTCGGTGCGGTGAGTGAAGAGGCTTGGAATGCGGGCTTCGGCTACCCGCCCGGCCATGCGGTGCTACTTTCGGTGATTCTGCTCGGGGAGTTGTTAGATAACGCGCTTGCTGGGGTGGTCTTTTCGCTCCCGAGGATGAAGATGCTTAGCTGGGAGTATAGCCAGTTTGGGAAGTATCTGTTGCAAAGGGCCGGATGGTGTCTTGGGGAATTGGACATGTTGGGGATTATTGAGCCTGCGGTATTGTTCTATGTCAGTTCTTTTGATAGGGTTGCATTGAAGAAGGATCACTCGAGGTGTTCCGATAAGGTGTGCTTAGCAAACCAGATTGACGAGAAGGTTTACCAAACAAAGCATGCGACGGAGACATGCATATGTGAGCATATAATTGTCGAGGAAGAGGGTAATAGACCCATCACTGAGGTCCTGCATAAAGGTGATATCCCAATCATCTCCTTCGACGGGGAGAAAGTCCTCGTGCAGAGCTCCGGCTCAACACCCTATGTGGCAATGTCTCATGTATGGTCCGATGGGCTGGGTAATCCGCGCACCAACTCTCTGCCAAAGTGCCAATTCGAACGTATCCAGAGGCTCGTGAACGCCCTCCATCCAGATCGCGAACCAGCATCCCAGGTCCCGTTCTGGTTGGACACAGTGTGTGTCCCCCTCCACCCCTCCACCCGCAAGACCGCGATCCGGAGAATGGCCAAAACTTACGACTCCGCGGCGAGGGTTCTCGTCCTTGATGTCTCACTGTCAGACACGAGTGCGGGGGTGCTTGCCGACGAGCTATTAATGCGAATCCGCTGCACGCCCTGGACACAGCGCCTCTGGACTCTCCAGGAAGGCATGCTCGCCGAGGAACTCTACTTCCAGTTCCGTGACAAGGCCATCGCTGCGGAATCACTCCCAGAGATATGGTACGAGGCTAATTCTCCGATAAAGCTGTGCGCAAAGCACTTTGGGCGACCGCACGTGGATAATTCACCGCTTGAGACTCGGGTCTTCCGGGCGCTGGCGTCGGACTCGGACGAGTTTCTCAAGGACGAGATAGCCACGGAATCCGCCTTTGAAACGTTGTCGCGGCATCCGGATTGCCCGAATATCCTAGATCACACGCTGCTGTACCGTTTGGACACGAACCACTCCGCTTCTTTCCATCCAGTGTATTTCGCCGGGTGGACCAGTTTTCAGAAACTCCGCTATCGCTTCGGTGTGGGTCATTCAGCGCTGCCGAGTGTTGCTGGTGCGCTCAGAGGTAGACTTTCCAGTAAGATGGACGACGAGACAATTTGTGTCGCTACACTACTTGATATAGATCCTTTACACATCCTTTCCGCAAAGAACCAGACATCGAGAATGAAAGTGCTAATTGACAGCATGGACGACTTCCCGCCAAGCCTAATATTCACGGACGTTCCCAGGATGGACTTGGACGGGTACCGTTGGGTGCCAGAATCCTTCATGGACAAGAACGCGAACTACGCGGGCCTCCTACGCGCAGGTAAGCCGGGTCGCCGGACGAAAGACGGCCTAGTCGTATCAAATTACTTTTCATATATATTCCCCGAGGACTCGACATTTCCGGACGCTGGCTCGTTCGTGGTCAAAGGCTGGGAATCGTATTACCGGATAACGCACGCTCATATATTGACGGCGCAAGTGGCAAGGCCAGCCGTGATACTTGAGCAACCGCCGGCTACGGTCTCGCGGGGAATAGTTGTGGATATGTGGAGGGAGGATGATGGGGTGGTGAAGTTTGGGAGGCATGTGGGGCATGTGAGTATCGAGGCGTTGGGGGATAAGTGGGCTGGGGAGGTGCTTTGTGAGGTTGTCAAGTTGCCCATTTCGTACGAGTGGTGTGTTGGGTGATGGAGGCGATATGTGCTGTACATTGTGGGTATGCTTACCGGCTGGCATTTTGCATGGTTGCCTAACTATGAGGTGTGGGCGGGGTTCTACTAGTAGCGCGCAACTTTAGCATCGACATCTGGTTATAGAGATGGGTGGTGGGGGCTTCGGTTCGGTGGTATATATGCTGTAGAGTGAAAGTCGAATAAAGGGCTAGGAATGTTAAATAGTTGATGAGAGAAGTGCAAAAGGCTGGTATAGAGGCGCAAGACTGAGGTGAGGAGTGTTAATTGCATTTATTCATTCGATTTGACAACTCACGCTAGAAGGGTGGCAACAACACTTAGGTAAGCGCGATACTACATCTAGTATTGTTAACTATGTAGTGAAAGTAATTGACTATTTTCTCCTAGTTCTCTTGCGCCCTCTCTGGTTTAAAATGGAGGACACTAGCCTATTTGAGATCATGAATAATTATATATAGAAAATGCTGTCCTCATTATGTCCATGCTGAGTGCTACTGATTTTGTTCTATTCTGAGCTCTACAGTAGTAGAAATAGATACCGCTGCCCTATGTGTTGGAATATTGTGTGCACAAGAAAGATTTGTATTGCAATTGAGTGTAAAGAACCACAAAAGAAAAGGATAAGAAAGAAAAAACTAAGGCAACAGAAAAGAGAAGCAAACATTACTAGGTAACCTCGGTAAAGGTAGAATACAAGCGCGGTGAGTTTTGTGGCCAATAGTCTACGTAATCACTTTTCCAACACTATGTTCTAAAATTCTCACCCGAGTGATAAATGGTGCTTCCTCTCCCTCGTTATGGACAATTTTGTGAAACATGAAAATGTGTTTAGCCATGCCCCGCAGCAAACAAGCATTGCGCCGCCTATCACAAACTGGTAGATGAACTAGAAACTTGGCACTGGAAAGACACTTTTTCAGCCCCGGCGTTGAATGCCTCAACTCGCCAATATAGACAAAGCCTCTCAGCGCTAAGCCAGAGAGTCATGCCGTATCACAGAGTTTCATTTCTAGCAGCGGGGCTCCTAGTGAAGAGAAAAGTAAATACAGTGAAAGGCACAAATAACCCTAACCCTAGCAGCCCTACACAATACAAGAAAATCAAACAGATGGACGAAACCCCACATGGGGAAACTAGGGAATTTCCGGAGAGGAAGCGAAGGGGGCTGGCATATACTGTACGCGCATTCTCAGGAAATCTCTTTTGACTAATTCTACCCAAGGATAAACTCCAAGCTGGAGTTTTAGGAAAAGCTGGGAAAGAAATTGGGGAAGGGAAGGGAAAGCGGCGATGGCCCTAAGGCGATATTATTTTTGGTTCTAGATGGCTGATTAAAGCTGAGAGGAGGGGGGACAGTCGGGCTGCGCGGTATGTCTGCGATACGGCTGCGGGAATGGGGCAAAAGTGCCGGGCGAGGTTGTGGGTAGAGTTGTGGCTCTGGCGGTTGCGGGTCGCCGTGTCTGGAGTAACTCGACTACTCTCTTATTCCCGTAGCTCTCAGCCAGCGAGAGCGGCGTTCGGCCCGATCCGTCCCGTCGGTCGGGTTTGACGTCTTTTCGTTCTAGCAGTAGCTCGACGACTTTTTCATGACCCTTAGCAGCAGCATACAAGAGTGGCGTTCGGCCCATGTTATCTCCCTTTTCGGGGCTGACGTCTCCCCGCTCCAGTAGTAGCGCCACTACTCCCTCGTGTCCCCAGCTTGCAGCAATCGAGAGTGATGTACGGCCAATTTTGTCCTGTGCGTCGGGATTAACATCTTTGTGTCTCAGTAGTAGTTTTACTACTCCCTCGCGCCCACTCATCGCCGCTACCGAGAGTGGTGTGTGGCCATCGTTGTCTTGCCCGTCGGGGCTGACGTCTCCTCGTTCTAGTAGTAGCGCCACTACTCCCTCGTGTCCCCAGCTTGCAGCAATCGAGAGTGATGTGCGGCCAATTTCGTTCCGTGCGTCGGGATCGACATCTTTGTGTCTCAGCAGTAGTTTTACTACTCCGTCGTACCCGCTCGTTGCTGCTAATGAGAGCGGGGTATGGCCATCGTTGTCTTTTCTATTGGGGTTGACGTCTTTCCGTTTCATGAGGAGCGTCACTACTGCTTCGTGCCCCCGGCTTGCAGCCATCAAGAGCGGTGTACGGCCCGCTTTGTCTGGTGTGTCAGGCTTGACACCGCGTCCTAGCAGTAGTTTTACTGCTACCCTGTGCCCCTTTGCAGCAGCGTAAAATAGTGGTGTTCGGCCGTCTCTGTCTCCCAGGTTAGGTTTGATATCTTTCCGTTTGAGTAGTAGTTGCACCACTGCGTCGGTTCCCTTTGCAGCAGCATAAAATATTGGCGTTCGGCCGCCGTCATCTTCCATGTTAGGGTTGACATCGATTCGTTCTAGCAGCAGCCTCGTAACTCCCTCGTGCCCGCGCTTTACAGCCAACGAGAGTGGTGTGTGGCCATCGTTATCTAGCCTATCGGGGTTGACATCCCTCTGTCTTAGTAGTAGCCTCACCACTCCCTCATGGCCCTTCCCTGCAGCCAACGAGAGTGCTGTTTGGTCCCAAATGTCGTGCGTGTTGGGGTTGACGTGTCTCTTTCCCAAGACCATATTCACTACCCGCGGTGTTTTGCCCCACCAACCAGCTCCAGGATCGGAATCAACAGATGTCCGGCCAAGCAATAACTTCACCACTCCCTCATGTCCCATCTCAGCAGCCCATGAGAGTGCTGTTCGACGAAGATATGTGTCTGGTTTGTCCGGATTGGGGTCCTGCTGTTCTAATAGCATTTTTGTCACCTCCTCTTGTCCACATATAGCAGCCCATATGAGCGGTGTGAAACCCAAGGAATCTCGTTTGTCGAATTTGTGGTTTTTCTTCTTAGTGAAGACGGTTACGATTTCGACAATCCCGAAAAGTGACGCGCAGTGCAGTCCGGTAAATCCCGTGAGGCAGCCATCGGTCGGGATATCGCGGATATACCACTGAATCGTGCGCAACATCTCCATTAACAGCAATTTGGTAGATAAACGGTTTTCAAATTGGCTGAAAAAACCGAGTGCGAGCGATATCACGCCACTAGTTGCTTCCCTTCTTGCATGGACTCCCCAGTATAAAGAAGAATATTGAAGAAAGGGGCTTGACTGGGGTGCAGCGTCGAGTGTGGGTGAAAGGTCATTGATATTCTGGAAATTTAGGTATGTCAGACAGGTTTCTGCGATTATTGAGTGAGCTCCGCCAAATAGGCTGGGGTGGGTGGAGATATATTCTTGGAGAGTAACATGGATCAAGCGGACGGTCGAGGCCTCCTCATCAATGGTGACGAGTCCTAAGCAACAGCTCAACAATGTCCGTATAGAAGGGACATTACGAATGTTAAGAATGCTTGAGCCGATTTCAATCGATAGGGCGTGAAGTAGCTCGTTGATGTGCAATGGTCGCTCTGAGTGTGAAACCCACATCAGCGCTGCCATTCCAAGTCTTTTTCGCTCCCCACCCTGCTCCTCTATCCGTGCCAGGGTTGCGCTATACACGCCTCTTAGGTCTAAGCCTTTCGGCATTGTTCTAAGCCTTCGCCGCCTTTGAGAGATAGTGGTTTCCCCTAGGACAGCCTCGATGTTGAGAGAAACTAGTAGAAATCTGGATATATCAGTTAGCTGGTAACTCGGGGTAAACATTCACTATTATATCACTCCTACGTACATTTCCGACATATTCTTAGGAATGCTTTCGACTATTTCTGCCTCTAGGGCATTATCCATAGCGTCGGGGAATATATCTTTACTCAATTTCGTGCGGATGTATCTTTTGATATCACCTTCGTTGGGCTTTATGGATAAAATTGTAGCCTCCCCAGCAAGATGCTTCTGGACTTCATCCCTGATATGCCGCCTTCCAGTTATGAATAGTCGAGTGCTTGGGGACCTCTCGAGGACTTGTCTGAGTGAATCGAGAATATCCGGCCGATGCTCTTCCCCGCATTCGTCTATAGCGTCAACGCATATGAATGTGCGCCTTGACGATGTAACAGCCTGTAGCATCTTGACGATCTCACAAGTTTGCAATCCCTGTCCTTCAAGCACTTTTTTCTGGTCTTGAAAGTTCTGTAATACCTCTTCTGGAATGCTCTCCAAACCACTGACAATCTGTCTCAGCAACGAACCGAGTACCTTGGCCGCAGACTGCTCCATCCGGGCAGGATAGTCGAAGTAAAAGCACGCAATTGCAATATCGCAGCCTCTTGCATGCTCGCATAAGCTGTCTACCACTAGTGAGCTAACATGGCAGCCTGTTAGCACCGGAATTTGGTTTTCTTTTGGGATCGTCTCTATCACCTAATGTAGGTTTTGCCAACTCCTGGATCGCCGTAACAAAACAAAGTCGGATCACTCGACCCTTCTTGCAGAGCATCATCGCGCCACCTTTGGAACTCAACGGTCTGCAGTACCCATTCCCCAACGTTGCCGGTCCGGCGGTTCCGAACGTCCCGGTGTCGTATGCTGGGCTGAAGTGGAGATAGCCAAGTTAGGATTTCGGATTTAGGGTCGGTGGCAGGACTCTGGACCACATTGATTTGATTGAAGCACCCGACGTTACCGAGATATCCAGCCATTTGCTCTTTTTTCGCTGCTTGGGATGTTCGGGATAGAGGTTATGGATTGGATGGGCCCACTGACGAACGTCGCTGGAGTGGAACAGAGGTGGGGACCTGTTGTGTGGCATCGCGCGCAATCGAGAGTGTCCCAACCAGGCTCAGGTTCTACTATCGCCTTGATGGCCCCGCCCCGCAACACAAAACGAAATTGTGGCGCAAATTAATTTTGTCTCTGATTGTAATTGGCCGACTGCTGAAAAGTTGCACACAGATTGATTGGTCGAGCCACAACAAAACCGCAAGTGACGAGTCACAGCAGCGGGGCAGCACTACCGTATGGCAACTGTACTCGGGTATGGACGTGGGTGACCGGACAGACAGGGACTAGAAATTGTATGTATCAGCATAGATTTCCTAATCCCTGTCTGTCCGGTCACCCACGTCCATACCCGAGTATGATACAGTACAATGACCTCTCAAAAGTACTGTTCCACTTTCTGAAACCACACCAAAAAGTGCCTAAACACGGGTAATTAAGCCCATTTCTATATAATAAAATATTTTAAAGTGATATAGAAAATTTACATAAATTCCTCCTTACAAGAATTGCTTTCTCATATAATAAAAATTATAAACACTCTGTATTTGCATGAGTTGCACCTGGAATTACCTAGGCATAATGTGAATCCCCACCAAAGTTAGCACCAAGCCCCCAAATTTGTATATGGGCTTGGCATTCCATTTTAACTGTCATATTATTAATAATATTAATAGAAATGGATACAAAACCTTGTGAAACGAATAGATAAAATAAATAAAAATCGGAAACAGATTCTCCTTCTAAATATCTGCATATAATAATTTTGTATAGATTTTAATAATTTTATTTTATTTTATTATTATTTCAGTTATTGAATATACCGACTTTGGCGGTAAAACGGGGTTTGGGACAATACTTTTGACAGGGGAATTTGCTACGGTAAGTTAACCTACGGCGGAGCGAGTCCACGATGAGGCTAAAACGCCAATAGAAATTTTATCGGATGGTATTATTTGTATGGGCATTCTCGCCATGCCGTGGACTCGCCATGTCGTGGAATACTGTATCTTGAGGTTTTGTATTCCGGAAGGTCAGATATGCAGCGCAGACTATGAAGCACACTGAGTGCTGTACTCGCAAAATCCTATTAGGGCTCCTACTGTAATATAATTTCTGGCGATCTTCGGGATATTTGGATGCTTTGGAGCGAGGAGATTGCAGTTTTGGGGCTCCTTTGCATCGGGATCTCCGGATATCGTTCTGACCGACTAGTTTGATAGTCAATCTTCTCAATCCGAGCTACTCGAGTACAGCTCCCGCAGTTCCCAGACACTGCATTTGGGTTGCCGCATTGGCAGGGTTGGGACAAGACAGTATATACGATAGCCTAAAGTGGAGAAGCAATTTGGGAACTTGGCACCGTTTGACTGGATGAAGAGAGAGGAGGTGGTAACTTATGGCTCTGGCATTGCACAAGGATGCTCTGGTTTAATAATTATGCTCGAGCGATCAGAGAGCTAGTTCTCCAATGGATTATCCTTGAACCTCAGCCTTGGGTCCAATTCTTCGAGCTCCTATTGGGGGGGAGTGGGGAAGGAAATGGCCTAGAAAGGAATCATAGGATGTCACTCTTTATACTCCTAAGAGCTAACCGCTAAACCACCTCCCGAACTGTTCCAGCACACCGTGGCAAGTGTGGCTTTTGATGCCTCGTTTTCCTAGTTTATACAGTATAGAAGGTCTATTGGCCAGGTGATCGCTGTGTAAATTAGCTGACGAGCTCCCCTCCCCACCTTCATGCCTCCCAATTGATCGAAGCGTGCGATACGGGTACGACACTTCGAGATGGTGTATGGGAACCTTTTGAGAAGCGTTCGGCACATGTAGCAGAGGCAATAATAAAAAGCTTAAACTGCGTGGAAGAGATTTACAAGAGGGCTAGCTTGAGTATGATACTGAGTTATATCCCAGAACGCCTCAACCTTCAGCTGTGTGTACGTTGCCCTTGCATGAATTACTATGGTTGAAGGAGGAAACTCTTTAACCCTAGGGCACTACAAAATATGCCACCATGAAGTGAAAACTCTCTTAGGACGACCGCCTGTCCGCCACCGCTCATCATTTTCCTCTTCTTTGTCCCTCCACCTTCTTTCTGCTTGGGCCACACAACACTGGAACTCTCCAACTACTTGTGAACCAGAATTTTCGAAATAATGTCTTACTTGGTTATGCCCGAAGATCTCCTTCCCGGGGGGGATTCCCTAGAGCCTTCCCCTCCTCGCAAGGAAGGAAAATCACCAAAATTAGAAAAAAGTCATCCCGTAATCGCTCCCCCGCCCCGGGTGACTATCCCACCCTATATACCTGTTGCTCCGCGCAAAATCCCCTCTTCTAATATCTCAAGTACGCCCTAGCCTCTGTAGGGATATAAGATGCTAATATCTCTACAGTGTCGTCTCGGAAAAAGGGCAAGAAATGGCATGTTTTACCTTTTGCGAACTCCGACGAGGTAGCCGTTAGGGACTATGATGAGTTGCCATACTATGCCGAGCAGCCCAAGAAAGAGAAGGAAGAGAATGAAAGGTATGCTGGAGTAGACCTTGGTGTCCAAGAACAAGCTATGGGGCCATCTACCCGCAAGAATGACTTCAATTGTCGCAAAGTACATGCTCCGGTGACCATCAGGAGCCCTGTCGATATGTCGGAGGTTGAGTTGGCCAAGCTTGTAGGACCCACTACAACCAAGTGCCAGCCTGCTCTGAAGGCAATGAAGGTGGGTGAAAGGTGGGTGGGGTCTGTGGATAAGCAACAGGCTACAAGTGCTTTGTCGGAGCACCCAATCGCGCCTTCGCTAGATGTTACTGTTCCTGATAAGGAGCATTTTAGTACACTGCCTTTGGCTCTGAAGAGGGCTGAGTGCTTCGATGGGGAGCGCGAAAAAGTCTCTGGGGCTGGGGTTGAGGGTTCGAGTGAAAACCCACTTAATGGGGGTTCCAGTTCCTGGGAAGCTCGTGTTTCTAGCGTCACTACCTCCCCTACCGCTAGGAAGCACGAAAACAGCATCGCTGACAAGGAACTCTTTTCCTTTAATCGTGAGTTCTCCCCGATATTTCCAATTTTTTCATGGAGGACCGAACTTATCTATTCCGGGATTGATTGCTCACTAGGGATGGAAAAAACAATGCCTCTTTCCAACCGATATGGACCTATTCGCCCTCCCCAAGCTGAGCCTGTTGATGGGGAAATGTTAACTAGTAGGTTTTTCTTTATCCCCTTGTGGAATGGTTAGTGACAACAGGAGTAGCTTATCTCCAGGATCATGGTTGTCGTCCCGCGGATCTGGCTAAGGTACGGTCCCATATCCCTCTCCCCTACTTTCACTACCCCAAATACGAGACACACCCTACTGACGCACGCTGTACTAGCCCATCCCATCCATCGCATGTCGCCTCGCGGCCCTCGAAGACGCCTTCCGCAAGCCAACGGCCTCTACTAACATGGATTCAAAGCTTCGCGAGGATCTCCAAAACCTCACTAGGGACTTCCAGAACAAGACGCTCGCTGAAATGACCGCCCTTGAAGCAAACTTCCAAACTCTCCAAAACGCGGTGACTAGTATTATGCACCGTCAAGATATGGTTGAAGATGCTATGGTTAACCGCATGCAGAGATTCGAAGAGGATCTTCTCGAAGATACGGCTGTGTCCGGGCGAATTGTTAACCAGTTCCGTGAGCTCAGGAACGACACTAGCGATCGCGGTGATGAGTTGGGGAAGTTGCGCGAGGAAGTAGATGCCCTTCTAGAGGACTCTGTTCAATGTAGGTTTAGAACCGAGAGCCTCTTGAACGGTAACTTTTATGGCTAAGGCCTTAAAGCTGGGTGCTATAGACAAATAGGGATGAGAAATATTATAAGCAGAGGTGGGTTACCGGTGGTGTTTTCTGAGATCTATTTCTGTTCCTCGCTCTTATTACTTAGTGACTTAGGCTGTTGAAATTCTAATCTAAAAAAGTTGGGCTTTACTTTTTTTTTTCCTTTTCTGCCCGGGAGTTTTGGCGCTTCTTTCTTTCTTTCTTTTTTAGAACTGGCCTGTTTGCTCTACCGGTATTAGAATTGCTAGTCAATTTATTATGCTCTCTACTTTTGGCTACTTTGACATAATATCATTGTATTGTTGAGTTGAGTGTGTTATTAATATAGCTCATACTATTGGGGTACTGTTGGTATTAATATTTGTAATCTGACAGATCGTTTGGTCCCACAGCCCCCATCGCCGTCCATAACTTCAACTCGCAGTAAATCAGAACTTTGACTCATATAATTCCTACCTACCTAAGCCACAAATTCTCATGATCTGTCCCCGCCATACAATCCATGTTCGGAACATTTAGAATCCATCTTTCATCCTTAGGATCGGCATTTTTCGGGGCTCGCGCATTGTCTCCGAGACTGTATTTGCGGTTTGCATAGCTTTATTAATGCTAACAATCCTTCGGGGGCCCCGCCTAGAGCCATAAATAGCCCTTCAATAGAGCGTCCACGATGGTATATATGGAACAGCCGAGAGTGTCGAGGGTGTCGCGGACGTGGTCGTGGAATGTCCAGATGGTCTTCATTGGGCCTACCGCGGTTGTGGAGCTAAAAGCTTTTTGCTTGGGGGTTCGCTTTGCAGGGGTCAGACTCAAGAGTGGTAGCCTACACGTTTGACATGGTTTGGTGGAGATGTTTAGATAGCTCGCTTGAGTTTTTTGGAGGAGAGCATGAGATTGGCGAGAGGGTGGCGATGCCTCTCGTTAAAGGTTTTTAGGGGTGACAGAGCAAGCGGTAAGCGGAGGCAGCCCGATTATCCTGCCCGGAATAGGTTTCGAGTGGTTTTGATTACTAGAAGGAGGAGGGTTTTGTTTTCTTCTTCTTTTATTCCTTATTTTAGGGAAGGAAACTCAAGTCCAATGAGTTTCTCAAATACGGCTTTATGGGGGGCTTGGATCGCTCTAGATCGCCCATCCTGGCTAATACTCACAGTCCTCCAACTCCTTTTGCTATTTTGTTGATCCGGGGCTGGAGTGATTGCCGGGAGGTCTCTCCCAAGGGCCGTTGTCGATTCTGCAGATTTTTACCCCACGAGACAAGAAAAGCGATTGCCTGATAGTGCATTACCTGAAATCCTGCAGTCTAGAGTCTCTTGAGTACTTAAGGATGAAATCATCAATAGTCACTCGAGGAATATTGGTATCATAGCCGGCTTGCACTTTTAGGCTTGGCATTTAGCGGCTACTCGGGAGCGTGCCTCATGCCAAACAAAGCAGTGGAGAAGTTTTGGGAACATCCCGACAGCTACCTTTTAGCAACGCAGAGGAGACACGTGAACACGTGATAGCGGGAGTCGGATTCAGTCTTTTTTTTCTTTCAAATCGACACTGAGCTCTGGTGCATCACGCTAGAAGAATTCGAATGTTCTAAAGATGCCTTCCTCTTGTCTCAGGCTTAGTATAAACGGGATGATTCATCTCTTATCGTTATTCTTCTCGAGTTGAAAGACTACATACCCCATGTCCTTTGATGCCTCTGGCTGCAAATATTCAAGCCATCTGTGCCTACCAAGTAGGAAATTTTTGTTCAATTTGATACCCTAGTATTTAAATAATTTTCCTTGCCCCTTTTGAAAGCCCGCTGCTAGACTCACAACACCTACCTCCCTATATTGCTTCCTCTTTATTCACAAAAACCCAACTCATATACATATTCATATAAGCAGCGTCAAAACGGGAGGTCCAAACATCCCGAAAACGAAACAAATATCAAAATGCCCTTCGAACTCCTCCCAACAAGTATTTTAGAAACCTACTACCACGCTATGAACCTTATCTCAAGCATGAAGTCCAAACTCCCCAGAAACCCCGCGACCGCTTCTCTCTACTACCGTAATATCTCTGAGATCCAGTCAGCCCTCGCAGGACTCTCGGATATGCTAAATAGCGCGTTTAGAGACTTAAGAAGGTCTCCTGTGGGTGGAAAGATGTGGGCCCTTGCCGAAAACTTGATGGATGAAGTTGTCGACATGCTAGAGGACTTAAATGATGCCATCGATAAAGTTTTAGAGGCCGAGAAAGAGGTTAAAAGACAGGTTGACGAGGTTGCAGGAATTGCGAGTAGGTGGAGGTCGAGGTGTGATTTGGAGTAGCAAACGTATTGGTGGGGTGAGATTTGAGGGCGGTGTTCGTTAGTTTGTTGTCAGATGGACGCTCTTATGAGTGGATTTGTGATTCTAGTCGAGGGTCTTTTTGAACCGAGGACGTAGGTTCCGATTCTCCGTGGGGAAACTCCAATTGCCCAACGTTCTACGGGTGAAAGGAAGACTAATTGCAAGTTCCCATCCCTTGTCCCATCTCAACAGTAGTGCTTGGCTCGGAAAGCCAGTCCCAATTTGCTACTGGGTCGGCTTACCCCAGAGCACTGAAAACCCTGCTCGAGGATACACGGAGTACACCCAGGGGTTACTACCAGCCGAAACTATGGGCTGTGGTGAGAGCCAGCCGGGGGTTGTGTGGTTCGCGCTGTCCAAAAGGTGCGCCGGGTTGAAAAAAAAAGTGTTATGTAGAAGAAAAAAGAGGTTCACTTTCACATCTTTGCCCGCTTTTTAGGCATAATGTGGTATTTTAAATACTATAAAACAGTCCTCGAGGTTACCCAAGAGTATGTAACAGGTTTATTTGAAAAAGATTTATGCACATGCATAACAACAGGCCATCTCACAAACCAGCGGTAAACATGACAAAAGAAGAACACTCAGAAAGGTGCTTCATCAAAACTCCAAAGTGCTACCAGAGGGGCCATATGCAGTAGAATCACCAGCCTGTTCCACTTCATTAAGCCCCAAGGGTCTCCCGAAGGCGTCGTATTCCAGGATCTCACGCGCTTCTTTCGTTTCGTCAAACTTTAAAGGCCTTCTGCAAGAGCTATATTCCATAGGCTCATCACCGGGTTTTACGTCGTAACTCTTATCACGAGTGATCTTCTGAGCATTGCGCATCTTCGTCTGGAGTCGCTTATTTGTACGGTGCTTTGAAATTATCTTCGAAATCATATGATTCTTAACCCAGTCGCTTTTCTTTGGAATAGGCTTGAGCACGGGAAGTGGCGGTTGATAGATGGCACAAACTTGGTCGGCATAAGTAAGGCGCTGGGCTCTCTGGATGGCCTTCGGGGGAGCGCTAGCCTTCAGAAATTTGTCCCAATCGTCGTAAACAGGTTTCGAGACGTTGCCCATTGCGAGGACACGCTTCTGCATTTTGCTATGTGAGGTGGCGTTAGCGATGCCCCTGATTGCAGTTTAGTGGTGTTTGATAGCAGAAACTTACGTTAGATAGTCCTCTGGGACGTAGTCGGGGCTTACAAGCCTCGCTTCAGCCTCTTTGCTCTTTCTGATAAGACATGCATTGATAGAGCCAATGAGTTTCTTGACATCTGGACTAAGTTCCCCTGCTTCTTCCGCCACCTTGTACAGCTCCAGGATGGGATACAGACCTACGGTCGTGGCTTGATTCTCTCCAAGTTCCAGTCCAGTCAAAAAGGCACAAATAACTTTCTGAACATCGTCGTCAGGCAATTCAGCAGTCTCAACATCCCCCAAGCACTGAACTGCTGCTTTAACGAGATCCGTGTGTTCTTCGACGCTGAGAAATTTGACCTGTGGAGAATAGATTCGCATGAATTTCTCCAACTTCTCACAAGCATCAGTTATGGTGTTTTGGGCTGCGTTTGTGGAGGAATCTTTCCCGCTGACTGCTTTTGCAGCAATGAGTTTGTCGGTCATGATTCTTGCAACACGTTTGACTTCAGTAGCCACTTCCATGAGCTTTGTATAAGCCGGTGCTATTGGTATCTTTGTTAGCAAAGTTGGAGGCATGAGGGAATGTAGATGGCTGTCTTACTTTCTTTGAAATTAAGGCGCCCGAGGCCCCTGGGGCGGGGCTTATTGGGGTCCGTTACTATGAAAGCATTTCTGGGAGGATCGACTTCAGGAACCTGAGCATGGGATGTACGACTCCCCGAACCGCCAAGTGGGGAGGCTCCAGAGGGCACCCCTGAGAGATCATTTCCTGAAGTAGGCCCCGCAACTCCGCGTCCGAGAATACCGCCCACTTGGTTGGTCGAAGAAGTGATAAGCTTAGAAGCGGTGGTTGGGTTCTTCTTGGTCTTTTGGGCGTTGGGGGTCTTAAAATCTTTATCGGCTTCAACGATATCTTTAGTAGAGATCTGACCCTTGGATGCTTTGCCATTCTCAGATCCCTTGGGGATAATTTTGGCTTTAGCCTTCCCATGGGTCTTTTGGACTTCGCCATCACTACCGCTGAGCTCCTCATCTAAGGCCTTGCTCAGGATCTTTGTAACTTTGGCTTTCTTAGCCACAACGGGAGATCCCGATTCTTCGTCGGGCTCATCACCGGTACCCTTGCGCTTTAAGGGCTTAGTCTGATTGGATGCTTGCTTGCTAGCATTGGCTTTGGAGACCCTGGCGCCATTTTCTTTGGATTCTGTGATGACTTTGCTAATTTTAGAGCTAGCCTTAGAGACATTGGCTTTGATTTTTGGGACAGAGCCCTTTGCGCTCGAGGCTTTGATCTTGGGAGCCGCAGTAGCAACGGCAGTGAGTTCTCCTTCCTCGCCGTCATCATAATCACTACCGGTATCGGAGGAAGGGCGCCTGATATTATTGTAGAGTTTGGCTTCCCCGAGTGTTTCGGGTGCCTCTTCTGCCCTGCGCTTCATTGCTGAAGCTCGAGCATTTGGCCTATCCATCGTTATTGGGATAAGTGACCTGAGGAAATATGATAAATGAAAGGAGTTAGAGGGGGATGAGAGGGGGGGTTCTCTTTTTTGCTGACAGTTGGCACTTGTCGCGGTTTGGAGAAAAGAGGGAGGTAAAAGTCGTGTGTCTAGTTCACGATAGAGAGGAGAGAGAAGTGAGGAGGAAGTAGGAATTAATGGAGTGTAGAGTTTGTGAGCGTCCATAGAAAATTGTGCATTGTGGGAGTCGGGGCAAAGTAGAGAGGGCTATCATAATGAATCGTGCAAGCTAGGTCGTATTATATTATCGCCGCCCTAGTGAGGTTATCTAATTAGTAGGGCAGGTCTCTATGCCGAACGAGTATGTATCGTATCATACAATGTTCTATAAATATGATAAGAATATTAGGGTATAGTGCGAGGACGGATAAGTCGACTACATCTACCGGGTTTGCAACATACCATAACTTACCCAATACTGGCCCGAATCAGGTAAAAAAGAAAAAAACCGTGGAAATGCGTGCGAATCTAGGCAGAACCAAAGTATGGTTTTTTTAGTTGGTGACCGGAGGCAGGAGGAATGCCACCTATTGCATCAGTGGGCCCCATCTAGTTGAGATTCTTCCGTTCTTGCACCGTGGCTCAAAATATGGTATAATAGTTGGTATCCCTCCCATGGATCATAGATGTCCTGCATATTCCCCTGATATATGTCCTTCTGGAGTTCTTAATGGTTTCCAGTGCCCTAAAACCGACAGCTAACTAGTCTACCCCTGGACCTAGCCTCACAACCCATATCCACTGGTCTAGCAGACCCCGCCCTTCTGCAAGGTCGAGCGGAAGTTAGGAATTATTCATAATATTATCAACCGGCCGAATATGCCCTTGTCTGTCCCTATTAGCGGGTTCCTACCCTTGGTTCCAGCGAGTCCCGCCCTCCCGATTCCGCTAGTCATGATCTATCACTCGTGTAGCGAATTCCACCAAAAGCCCTCCAAGGAATACCAAACGATAGGCAGGGCCTAGCAAGTCGGAAAGTATAGAGTATTCCTATAATGCTCTAGTTGCAGTATTGCAGTATTAGCGTTAATCCGGATCACCGGAGATGGCATCACATTGCCTGGCCTATCGATGTGATCTTAAAGTGGAACACAGGCACACCATGAAAAGGCGCCTCAAGTTCTTATAGTCGATCAATTTGGGCCTGTCTAATCAATAATCTCCGGCTTATGACCTGCATATTCCTGAGCTTCCCGGGCATCAGACCTCGGAGCGATGCGGTCGTTGCCAAAGTAAAACCAGATCCGTAATTGCAACCTGTCTTCTGAGACAGTACACTAGCGTTCCTTCTAACTAAGTAGAGAAAATTAGCCCTCGAACGCGTTTGTAGCTAAACAGGGTAAGTATCCCCCAACGGGTCACGGTTATGATTGGGATGACTCCTTGATGTAAACATCTGATTTCCAGCTACTATGGGAGTTTGTGGCTTTCTAGACTCTTGATGATTCGAGCTTCGTTTATTAGGAGGTAAGGGTGAAAGAGTTCGTTCCGCACTAGACCATAGACACTCGGTGCCATTATATGGTCTATGGCTTGTTAGAAGGGTGATGAACAAAAGCAGTGCGGCACACATTTTTCCAACAACTAGCGGTGGGTAGACTCAAAATAGCTTGGATTGCTAAAGTGGTTGAATCCCTCTTGGATCTCTCATATGTACTGGAACACGAAAAGGCAAAACTTTCGATCTATGATAGGTCTAATGGGATCTGCCGCATCCCCCCTCCCTTGCCGTGTTCCCTCCTATTCCCTCCCCCGGTCAACAACGAAGCATACCTAGAAAGCCAGGTGGAATGGGCAGGAGAAAGGGAAAATAAAAAGCGCAAAAACAGATCCAACAAATAGCCCTAACTTGGTGGAAAACTTCCCGCGAGATGCCGGCAGTATCGGGGGATATTGTTGGCCTGTAGGCGCTAGAGCAGGTACAAGTGGAGCAAATCACCTTCAACTCCATTGAGATCTTAAGGAATTTGCATTAGAGCGTGAAGGCTGTGTTGTAAAAGAAATAATGAACGCTGGGGGGATTAGGGATCCATCTAACCCCTGTCTAGAGAGATGCAATAGCCGGTTGCCCTCCTATTTCGCTTCGATCATAGTCAGGAAAACCGAGCGCGACGCAAACGCAAATTTGCCCCACTTCTTTTTTTTCATTTATATAGGCCAACAAAACACCTGTCATCAACCACATATCCTTATTGCTGTATAGATTACAATATTTCAATTGAAGGCTACAATATCAGATTGAAGATTCATGCCATAGTGCTGGCCATTTGGCCTTCAACTAGCTATTCTATTGCTTCATCTAAACTCTATGGGATCTAGTATGATAATAGCCAAAAGGATTGTATTGTTGAGGTGGTAAACCTATACCAATTATTAGCAATCTTTCTTTCTATTTCAGTGGAATACACAAAGGTAGTAGAAGGAATAAAATGATATTAACAATAGGGTTCTGTGTGCTGAGAAGATGTGTGGGAAAATAGAAGTGTAGATAGAAAAAAAATGCGAAAATTAGTATGAATTTTTGAAGGAGATGAGAAGTAAGGTAGGAAGAATAATAAGAGTTGGGAAAGGTGGAGAAGAAAGTAGTATGGAAAGAAGGAAGAGAAGTATTATAGTATCATAAGGGGAAAAGAGATTTTATAGAGAACTTGTAGCCACCAAGCCACCACCTGGGTGGCACACTACGTAGGCCCTGTTTGGCGCGTCACAATATAAGTATATCACAATAAAAGTTGTAAATGGCATATATTTTAAAATAAATTTATAGTATATTTCAGAAATATAGGCGTTTGGTTTGGCAACCACAAAATAAATATATTGAGAAAAAAAGCTGGGACCCTATCAAACTTGCTCCAACCCTAGGGTGATAGAGCTTAAAATTAAGTCACATTAGAGTTTCTTTAAAGAATTTAGGTCTGGGCTACTGTGATACATATTAAATTTTGTATAGGAATTAAATTTTTACCCAATTTCAATTAAGTATCATATTGTGTTTATTATTTACAATCTATAGATAGTCAATTATATAGTGTTACAATCCTGTCCTCTCCGGGTGATACTTGCAGCAGGGAACCGATAGTCTCCTAACGATCACTTCTCTTGGCCCGATAGCTGTTGCGATAGCTAAGTCTGTTGACTCCTATCTAGCAACGTCAATCGCTAGGCTCCTATAAGACAGTCGTGTCTTGTTTCCCGAAAGCGTGATAGATAAAGATATTTGTATTGAAAGTAAATAGCATGAAAGAACTTAGATGGTTGCGTGAAGAACCCAAATCTCCTGCC
>Ga0307507_10005401_pt1 | contig 21079 bp, 19 predicted proteins | sample 7_EM_MG_FD_207223 | JGI IMG/M metagenome (GOLD analysis project Ga0307507, IMG submission 207223) | Populus trichocarpa ectomycorrhiza microbial communities from riparian zone in the Pacific Northwest, United States - 7_EM | ecosystem: Host-associated > Plants > Roots > Unclassified | place... | reverse complement strand
AAACGATGTAGAAGACAAGAGAAGACGAATGAGAAGAGAGTTGCGTATTAAGTCAATTGACCAAGTGGTGACATAAGGGAAATGTCTAATAGGGTAAGTGAATGACTTGCTATGTCGTACTCTAGTACGTAGAGAGTGAATATCCGAAAGCCTATTTTTAATAGCTCTCAAAAATCTCAAGATAAAACCCCTCTACAACCCACTCCCATTATTAGGAAAAAAAGTCCGATTGGCTGCACTCCCGAGCGGCTCTACAACCTCGCCTGTGGTCGCGAGCTCGTTCTTCCCAGCAGCTAATGCGGTAACTTAGGGCTGGTGAATTCTCTAGACTCTTGAAGGCATACTTCGACGCTAGGCCGTATGCCACCGCAAAGTTGACCCCACTCAGGGCGTTGGTCGTAGTATTACCTCCAATCTAGTACACGAGAACGTTCCCTCTATGGGCAGAGAAGTCGACTGCCGGGCCGTAACTCGAGAAGGAGGAGCGGGTATCAGTGACAGAGGACCGCGTTGGGGAGTGAATTTGTGGGTGTGCTTCCTGCCTGTCTGTCGCATTACTGGCTGTTGTAGTATAGGGTGTGGGGGGGCGAAATGCATCACTCGAACCAGCAGGTGTAATCCCCGACATACCCGCTTCACCGCCTTCTACCTGCATTCCTTATATCAGAGGAGTGCGGGCTCCCAAGAGCATGATAATTGCCGCCTTTCTAACCCTCCGCTTCACAACCACATCATGAGCAAACCACATAACCCAGTTACAACAGCACGTTTAATAAGACTTCCGTTCGTATTAAGGGCTTTCATTGCGATTGTATTCCTCTTCGCGACGCCGTGTATTATCCCGGCGATAACCCCACAACGGCTATTCCGTGCCCCTATTGTTGTGGTCGGCTGAGACGAGAGAATTATACCCCAAGCAGGCAAGTAGGGATGCCAGGCCTGTAGTGTCGCTGTTTCCGACTCTGAGCCAAGTAGGCAGACCCATCTTCAAGGGGAGGCGGTTGAGCTGGGGGGAGTGGCTTGGAGTGGTAGGCACACCGTGGGGGGGTGGGGTCGTGCGAGGCCAAAGGAGACTGCGGATTGGGTTGCCGGAGTGCCATTTGAGAGGGTGGGGATGTGGGTGGGTTGAAAGAGGGTGCCGGTGTAGAAGAGGGGAGATTGGTTCTTCATAAGACCCGTGCGGGCCGAGACATGAGTTATACAATAGACTGATGAGGGACGGGATGTATGTACCTGGAGATTCCGTCAAGAACGCTCATTGTTTCCCCATCGAACACTCCTCTAAAGCACCCCCAAACCCCCGGTGCCGAGAGTCCTTTTCCGATTCCACGCTACTATCTCCCCTGCGAAACCATCGCTCTGCTTCAACCTAACGGTGTACTCCCTGTCTTCTCAGTCCTAACTCACTAGCCTAGTTGTCCGAGCGCTACTCTCAAAAGCGCACAAAAAGCACCAGCACGGTGAGCAAAGAATACCGAAAGCGGACTTTTTCAACAACCGATCCTTAAAGTTTATGGAGGTTTTTGTTTCTTTGTGGCCTAGTATTTTTATACATAGCACTAGCACATAGTACAGCACCGTGTCCGGCTGTTCTTCCTGTAACATAAATTATTTGTCGACGTAGCTGCTGGCTGGAGTTTATGTGACGTTGTTATTGCGGTTTCGGAGAGTAGGGGCTTGCGAATTGGGCTGAAAAGATGGGGATTTGGAAGGCTGCGGAGGTCGTTTTCTCCTTGGATGCTCAGGGGTGGTGATGAAATTAGATATCGCCGGACGTGGGGAACAGGTCATAGGTTATCACTCTTGTATAGCTTTCTCTTTGGGGAGGGGTTTCTGGAGAGTTGTAAGATGGTTGACCGATGGTGTATTTAAGTTTGAGATCAAGTCGTGCAGACCTAATAAATTCTCCTGTTACTGAAAGAGCCTTTAGGGTTGCACTGTTGGGCTAATCGGTATTTAGAGTGATCATTTTGGGTATGATAGTGATGAGTGTGCTAACTGAACCCGGAGTGTGACATCTAATAAAGCTCTCGGGAAAGCTACCTGTTATTCTAGGGCGTAGGATTTGGGTATGTCCAATGGTAGGGGTCGCCAGCAATAGGGCACCGTAAAAATTTGAATAAACGGACTCCGACGCGCTGCATAGGACAGCAATTGCCTCACAAGAAACCCTGTGGCCTAGCCTGCTCCAGCTCTAGTGAGAGAATTATTGTAATCCTTAGTACCCTATAAAGAGCTGAACAATTTCTATGTTCAACTACTATTTTTTCGCTCTAATATCATGGCTAAAACTTTGCATGTGCAATCAGCCAACATTGGAAACCGCAGTACCCACTGCGGCAGCGTAATCGGTAGTCTAAACGCCTACAAGTTGGACGAGAATGCACAGGCTATGCATTTGCCCTCTCTACTCGAGGCGAGTACTGGATCTTAATGCCTGCTCACCGGGCGATTCAGCGGCCTAGAGGCCTGGTATCAGAAGACAAGCATGCCCCGAGAGTGAGGGGTAGTGAGGGTGGAGCCACTAAGGCCGCTTTGTTTTGCGGGATTCCCGGGGTAAGCAGGACATATCTGAGGTATGTGGCAAGATTTTTGAAAGAAGCGAGAACCGTTGAAAGCAAGAAACACTAGCTCCCTAGTGATCAGCAGCTTGTGTTATCAGGAAAACAAAAAACGAGGATATCGCCGTTACAGGGTTGTACTGTGACTTCCTTTCCTGGCAGGGGTAGACAGTCACTAATATCATGAACGCTATTCTGCGGAAACTGGTAGGTTGAGCGGGGCATCCCAGATAATCTACCGCCGGCGTGGTAAGAAAGGAGAAAAGGAGTCTAGTGGCAGAGGGCTGCGGCATGTGCATCTAATGCGAATGTCAAAGATTGTTATTTCTTCACTACCGTAAGTTTTCATCAATATCGATGCTTAGACGAATGCCGGTGGAAGAAAATGCCTGAGATTCCCGAGCTTCTGAGAGATATTGTTGGTGAGTTCTCCGAAACGAGAATATACTCACTAGGAGGGCTCAGTCCGAGAAGACAGTCAAAGATATTTTCCCACGGCTCATCCGTCAGCCCCAACATCTACCACATCCCGAATTATCCGGAAATGAGTTGAGACAAGGGTGTCAAGCCAGAGGCGATAAACTGTGATATGAGGGCGGATATTCTGAGAATTTTTCCTGAAAAGCTATCCGATGTATGGTAGGAGCATTCGGCTGCTCACCTCACTAATCATGAAAACCCTACTAACGACCGCACACAGATCCCCCCTTGTTTCGCTTAACATAGGTGCTATTCTAGAAGAGCTGATAATTCGTCTGTAAAGAAAGGTTGAAGCGATGACGCGATGAAATAGACCTAGATATGTTTACAGGGGCCTGCGGGGTGATCACCAAGAACACTGGACTGGATTGAACTGGCTTTAAGAGTCTGTCCAGCGCAATGAAATTCTAGGACGGCCGTCTCTAACCCAGACGGTGGACCTTATCGGGTGAGAGGGTACTTTTTAGGAGTAGTGGTAGGGCTGTAGGCGATGCCAAGGGACTGCCTGGGGACATGTCGGACAGTAAGGGTGTCGGAGGCCACACAAGAGAGGCCGGGGTTGAAGTGTAAAATAATAGGATTGATTAATGAGAAAAAGGAGAGAGACAGTTTCTATCTTGCTTGTTCGCCTATAGACGCGCCTGAGACTGCCGCACTGATAGCAATCCGTAACATGAATATACATCAATATGACTCCAGTGATTTCCTAGTTCCTCATGTCCCAAGTATCCTGGCGATTGACCGAACATATCCGTACCACGCATCACATTGAGGTAATATTTCCAACAAGGGGGCCAGAGACAGCATGAGTGATATTTCATGATTCCAGCTCTACCAATATCTATTCCGAAATCTAGTTAAACAGTTTTCCTATTTCGAGTTAACAAAATCCTCAATGCTTATAGCTTCAAGTTCAGAGATTGATTTTTACCTCACCACCCACTTAGAGGATCACAGAAGTTTACAACTGAGAGAGCGGTACTGTCCCCTTCACTAGCAGAGTTAGAAAATTTTTCGACTAGTTTCCATAGAACCGGATACGATAAAACTAAGGACATTGCGATCCAGTTCTCAATGGAATGAAGAAAGATAAAGGGTTCTTCATAGAAAGTGTCTTTGAAAATGTGCTACAGAATGTGTGGGGTGGATGTTACTTAATTTTTTACTCAGATACCTGTGCGTAAATTAAATTAGAAATGTTCGGCTCCTTGTCGGTAACTGTGCGTTATCGTCAACCATCCACTAGCGAAAAGCAGCACAACTTTTTAGTAGAAAAAAATAAAAATATTCATCCTAAAAGACAATCTTGTGGCAAAAGAGATGTAGAAAGAAGAAATTGTGAAAATTTTGGTATTGTGGCTGTTGCCGTGTTTGTAGTATGATACAGGTACCCGAGGGGATGTTCTAGCAAAATGGTCCCTAAGTCATTCGCCTCAAAGACTCCCGCTACTTTCCTCCAATATCTTGCTCACCCCCAGATCCCTCAGTAAAACAAAACAGGCTTATCAGCTCCACCCTTACTACCCCTCCACTTTTGAAACTGGCTCATTTCCAAGAGCCGACCCCCTACGGTACGCCATTGAATCACCCGGTGAGCATGCCTTGACGTCTCCTATTCAGGTTCAGTAGAGAGACGCAACGCATAACCTGTGCACCCCCGTCCGACTTATAGAGAGTATTGTTGAAACTACCGATCATGTTGCCACTGTGGATATTGGGCTCGCCGACGGCCACCGAGCCCAAGTGTGAAGTTTGGGCAACGATACACGGGTAAAAATGCTAGTCGAATGTAGGAATGGAGTAGAGATTTGTAGTGCACTAGGAGCTTATAAATATTCTAGGGCCAGAGCCGGAGAAAGAGGTGCAATGTCGCATGTTGTAGAGTACTGCGCTGCGGATGGAAAAGCAAAGGTTAGGGCAGTCCGCCTAACAAAATAAGTAACGTGTTTCACCTAGTTAGCCAGCGATCCCACCGGATAAGCGATCACAAGAGACATACCTCAAAAGAATGCAAAATCAGAACCCACGACTCAACAATTGAAGATCCTATATGCAGCTGATTGCACTATGGCGTGTAAGTTTCTTTTCGGTTTCTAATCATCCTTTCACAAGCTCCTTGGTATCAACTAAAGGGAAGATACAACTAGTGCTACTAAATATTCGGTTGAAAGAAACAACAATTTCAAGCAATTGACTTTAATATCTTGTTAATAGTATATCATTACAATGGAAAATTTTTACAAATATTCAAAAAATTAACCACAGACCCCGACTGTTACCCGAGGTCTTAATTTGGGAGCATCTATCGAAAGACTTATCCCAATTAACGTGTTTTAGAAGGTTGATCATTTACCGGGTGTGCTGGCTCGCTTGGAGAACCACATTGTGTCCCAACCGTGTCTCTTGGGGACATTAATCGCAGCTAGCTACTTGAGTAGAGTACACTATCTTTCCATGCAAACCGAATCATTGAATCTCATAAAACTATTCTAGCAAACTTCGTGACTTTTTTTCCTAGCAAAACGGGGTTGCCTATAAGAAAAACAGTTATTTTTGCTCTTTATTCGGGTAGTACCAGTCATAGCATACCTTAGCGCAGAAACAGATCACTTGTGCCTAATGTTAGTAAGATACTCGAGTAGATGGTAGATTGTGCAGGACAGTCAAGCCATACCGAACCGAAGAGGTCCCGATCAACAAACACCGTCCCCTCAGTCTTTTTCTCATCCACATCAAAGATTAAAGGCTTAATCTGAGCTCAAAAATTCAGAATGCGCCCCGCGCAAAGCTGTGATTATTTCGCCCATTTGGCTGAACCGAGTATCCATATTTTCGCTTGTTTTTGATTTTGTCGCCAAGGTCGGTGTCCATTTTTCTGATTTCGCCTTCCAACCTCTCGAACCCCTCATCGACCCTACACGCCAACTTCTTCAGCTGGATTGCCTATAGGGCGTGCAATTATGTGGTTATGCAGAACTACAGTTTGATAGAATAATAATCCCAGCAGAAAAACGTTGCACGAACAGTATCGAAGAGTGCAGGTAACAGGAAGCGTAATAGTATGGAGGAGCACAAAAGTGTGGACAAGTGGGCACACTAAGGCATAAATCGATGTTTAGGGCATGAGTAGAGACATGGGGCCATACATGTGCTACCGTAGTAGAGTTTCACTATGATACTTAAATAGCCGTTAGCTAGCAACCTCCAATAGACAAGCACGTACACCTCGACATCTCCCGCCAACACACCTGCACAAGATCGTGCCACTTCCATCACAGTTACGCGAGCATGCAGTTGCGTGGATATGCGGGTATGCAGGTACACGGAGATGTGGCTTGGTGATATCCCTTAAAAACTCGCCGATTTCGCTATGCAGCCAAGGCCCCTAGTGGCCAATTGGAGTGGCGTAATTTTGAGGCCTCATTCCAAGAAGCAATCTTCACTGCATGCTTTACTAACCCATGCCAGGATTAAGCGGAGTGAGGGGAAGAATACCCCCGTACTCATGGTACCGCATGCGTGGTGGCTGTGAATAGCGAGTTTGGCGAGTTTTTGCGGTAGTTTGTCTCGCGGACGCTTCTGTCAAGTGGCTGCATTTCGATCGCTAGCCCATGGCACAGCTCATCCACCTACGGTTGGCTAGTTTTCGTTACGCTCCTGTTGTGGACCGCATGCATAAGATGATTCCACAGGCAATGCTCAAAGGTAATATGGGTGGGCGGCTGCTTGGAGAGCAGGTTCATGCTGCGGTAAAAAAACAGCTGAGAAAACATAGGCTAGAAACCTGTTGTGCTGCCGAACGCATTAATAATAAAAGCACTACCGGTAGAATTTCTTTCCACATTTTCTAATTGTCCTCTTTTTTTATGGCAGGGTGAACTCGGATCGACCATGTGAGGCTCTGCGAGGCAGCACTCCTGCACTTAAGTTAAGCGAGCCTCGGCTTTGTGTGAATCAACTAGAGTTCTGGTAACTTGCTAATATTTGCCAAGCCCCGCCGAGAGGGCGGGCTGACGGTACCATCACATGATTCACTAGAGTGACTAAAGAAAACCTTTGTCTGTTGTAACCACCATCAACGACATTTTTCAGGATTCTAGCGTGCGCTTACTCACTTTTTCGCACTCCAAGCATCCTAGTACAAGTGGTTTATCATACTTTTCTAAAGCTAAATAGAGAACTTCATAATGACTGATAACGAAAATCTGCTAAACAAGCGCGAGGTCTCTACTCGACGATTTTTTAAGTAATCGGAACGGGGAAATCAGGTTACGCGGGTGTAAGTGAGGCTTGGCGGAAACCAACTTGGTTACACTACAGCTGAGAAGATATTTTCTTGCATCCCTTTCCTTCCGGTTTTATCAATCACTATCAACCACAATGGCCCGTCTAGATTTCAAACGAGGTATGCAATTGAATTAAAAGCTAATAGAAAATAGAGAGGTAAAGCTAACTACAGTTTAGGTAAAGAAATAACACCAAGGAAACGTGCCGCAATAATCACAATGCGTGTTCTTGGCCTACCATATCACGCGATACAAGCACGTATGGGAGTGGCAACCTCTACGGCAAGCGATATCTACCTTCGAGCTGTCAAAACAGCCACCCTCTTGGCAGCGGAGCGGCAAAAAGAAATACCTTTACAGCCTCCAGAGTGCCTGGGTGTATGTGAGAGTGGGCTAGAGGCTTTGGAAGTAGGAGAAGTAGGGGGGAATATTCTGGGGCTCTTGGATAAAGGGAATAGAGAGCCAGGAGCCTCAGAAGTAGGAGGAATGGGGGTAGATGTTCTGGGGCTCCTGGGTCAAAGGAATGAAGAGACAGGTGCCTCAGAACTAGGAGATGGAGAAGGAGGAACCCCGAGGCACTTAGCTAGGGACGATAGTGAGCCAAGTGTCTCGGGAGTAGAAGATACAGGCGGAGGAATTCTGCGTAGTCTGGGTCGAGGGAATATTGAACCAGGAGCCCTAGAAGTGGGAGGGGGCATGAGTGGGGGAATTCCGGGGCTCTTGGATAGAGAGAATGGTGGACTAGGGGCTGTGGGAGTGAGAAGTTTAGGAATTGGAGTTCCGGAGGTCCAAGTGTCAGGGGTGGAGGATGCACACCAGGGGATAACTTTAGAGTGACAAGGTGGTTTAGACAATGCCATTGAAGTCTCTGCCGGTGAAGCAGATTGTTGGGGCTTTGGGATGTTGGGGATAGGATCCAATGAGGAATCCATGAGAAATAATGCGAGATTCTCATTCCTAGATCTCATTTCTGCAAAGAGTATCGATTCAAAGCAACGTTCCGGCCGGCCACAAGCATTATGATCCGAAACCGAAAAATACTCCCTTGTGGAGTTTATGAAACCTGATTTTACAACACGCTGCATGGCTCCGGTGGATATCCGCCGTGAGTCTGGACTCTCACATGTTTCCGATACGATACTATTATTTGGAAGGCATTAAAGCAGCGTGGTATCAAGGCCTACCGAGAAGAATTTAAATTCATTCTTAAGTCAGAAAATAAGGTTCGAAGACTGAGCTACTGTCTGGAAAGGAGATCTTGGACGCAAACTGAGTGGAGCAACTATGGCTTTACTGACGAGATGTCAATTGAGATGGGGGCTTTGTATGGACTACAGCTTGTTTGGCAAGATATAACAGAGCACTGGCATGAAGACTGTGTTGGCGCAATGAAGAAGCAAGGAGCATCCGTTATGTGCTGGGGGATGATAGGTTGGGGTTGGAAGGGGCCTTTTCATGTGTGAGTTACAGAGACAGACGAGGAAAGAGAGGAAGCCGCTACTGCTATAGCCATTTTAGAAGCAAACCGGATGATTGAAGAAGATGAGCTGAATAGGATATGGAAGGTTTCTGATGAATGGCAATAGCTAAAACTCACAGAACAGGTTGCTTATAGACTACAGCGTCATGCCGAAAAGTAAGCAAATATAGCTAAGAAGCGAATTCCTCAGACATGGCGTGGTAAGAAATAGAAAATTGAATGATATAAGAGGGGGGATGGGAAGGGAGTAGATTCTTGGCATTATGTCAAGGCGGTTGCTTGTCCTCTCCTCTGGCCTGAATGCCTTCTTCAGCTACAGAGAAATCCAGACTTTGTTCTTATGAAGGATAATGCTCCTTCACATTCCTCACATTACACCACTCACGAACGACAAAAGGAAGGAATTTCAAAGGTTGATTGGCCTCCAAACTTGCCTAATTTTAATCCTATAGAACACATATGGACTCTCATGAAAAGCAGGATCCAAACACGCTGGGGTGTAGAAAGAATTACTACTCAAACACAGATGAAGTCTGTCTTATATGAGGAATGAGCCCGGATCACAATTCAAGAAATTGATAAGGCAGTTGCTAAACTTCCAACCATTATGGCTAGATGTATTACTGTTAATGGTAGCAATAACTTTCACGCTTAGCTCCTGCAAATTCCCCGTTCATTTCATAGTAGTCACTTCCTAGCATGATGCACAATAAATTTAATATAGACTTTCAACCGTTGAGTGGATAACTGTACCTTATACATGTGGTGTTCAACTTACCCCATCCTGCCGTGTCTTGGGTAACCTACGTTCCGATTACTTAAAAAATCGTCGAGTAGCTGCTTCCCAGCTGAGTGGTCATGGCACCTCACTCAGAGGAAAGCTTTGTTGGTGGCCAGCCAAATATGTAATACAAAGACTTAGTAAGAATATACAGTTAAACTATTTAGAAACCAGTCGTAGATATTGCCGGAAATCAGTAGATGCTCCTTAGTATGCTCTGGCTAAAGTTTCATTACTCTAGAAAAGTTTGTAGTTTCAGAAAAGTTCAAGGTTTCGGAGATGGCAGACAACGTAATTCAGAGAGCACAAAATGGAGATTCAATGGGCTACATAGAAAGCCCGAGCCTGTATTATACATATCCCTTACCCGGGGATTGCCGGAGAGGTTTTTTTTCTTAATTTGCTATCTTAGGAGTAAACTAGGAAATTGGGGGGATGTATAGGGTAAAATGGATGTGTAGTTATTGATTGAAAGATAAACATCATTTTATGTTTCATATATACTCCCGCAAATTTAGGAGGGATGACAATCTGAAAACTAAGCTGGCAGTTATCTACACCTCTTGCTATTTAGTACCGTATTTGATTCTGATAATATCTCAGATCGAAACCATCACTTTGAGTGTTTGTTGCCTGAAATATACTATGCATTTTCCTACTAATACAACAAGATACCATTGACGGCTCGAGAAACCGGAAGAAACCTAGAGTTACTTGTTACTGAAGAGATTGTAATAATTATTATTAAATTTTAAGTTTTTGTGTTTTTATGATGCTTCTATGTTATATTAGGGCTACCTACACCCATCAGCGCACTCCAAAAATATGCCCAACTCAGTAAGCTGCCCACTACCTCAGACATTTACAAAATCTAACTTGACCAGCCAACTACAGCAACACGGTCCTCCATCTTGTTAATACCACCAGACTATTCGCCGGTATTAAAGGGATATCAAGTAAGTTAGGGTTAGGGCAATAGCCCCACCATTTAAGACCTCCCTGGGTGGCATAGTAGAACTAGTATCATATTGGAACATTGTTTACAAAGGGAATCGTTAGTGATCGTTTGATACCGGAGAGAGTTACAGGAGGGAGATAAGCCTACTATTCACGGACCAATGGCGGGATTGTTTAATTTTACCATCTATTTCTACCTAATTGCTCATCGCGGGCCATACTATTTATCACAATACACCACTGTTCGCAACATACAAGACAAATACCAAATTAAAAAATAACGAGAGCGAAGAACAAGAGTAGCACGATAGGACCATTTCTAGCTAGAAACCCAAGGGAGGGAAAAGGCAAAGAAGGAAAAAACACAGAAGTTGATAAGCAGCAAATAGTCACCGGAAACTAGAAAAAACCCATGATTAGAGCGAATTTATATCGAAATCTCGCCTACACCAACCACCCACGTAGCAGGTCTTTATAGAATAACAATATATCTAGTAACAAGGAAGGGAGTATGTTGAAGAGAGAAGCGAAATGGTGAATAAGAGATGGTAGAACACTGATCGACCCCAAATAAGAGGATAGGTTAGGTGTTGCTGGGGTGGGTCTTAGTTTTCTTCTGGCGGCGGAAGGGTTTTCGGGGCCAGGTAGAAAGAGTTTGGGACAACCTGGGTGATTGTGCTGAGTTGCCGCTATCTGCGGACATGGAAACAGAATCACCATGGTCTAATAAATTCGGCCGCCGGCCGTGGGCTGCTGATAGGAGCGCGGGCAGTGTTCTCAACGGGGCAGTCCGTCCGTCCGTCCTGAGCCAGGACGAGGACGGACGGCAGTTTGTCGTCCCGTCCGGTCATTTCCTAAAGTTGCCCGACAAGTAAGAATCAAAGACGAGGACGGACGGCATTCTGTCGTCCCGTCCGGTCTTTCTCGGAACTTGGCCCACACATCCGAGTGAAGGACCGTGCCCCACCGTCCCCCACCGTCCCCCACCGTCCCCCGCCGTCTTCCGCTCTTTTCCGTTGTTTTCTGCTGTTTTCCGCCGTCCCCCGCCGTCCCCCCCCACCCCCGGCCGCCCCCCACCGTCCCCTACCGGAATATGTCTCAGATCGTGGGGCTTGTCGTCCTTCCTAATGACATCCGTCCTGGAAATTCAAGGACGAGGACGGACTACGTTTTGCCGTCCCGTCCCGTCCCGGGCTCTTGGCAGTCCCCCTGCCGGGCCCTACGGGGGCCCCGGACGGCTGCGAACACTGAGCGCGGGTTGACCTTTAGAGCCTATTGTGTCGGTATAAGGATTAGGAGATCTGAATTGCATCTCGACCATGGACTCGTTCGGATGCACGGTGGAGGGTGGGAGGGATGCGGGAGCATCGCGATGTGTCGTGGGGCAATTGACATTGCCTCGCCCCAGTGGGACCGTCACAGCTCCATAGTGTTCTTCAGAGAGAGCCAACGGGGGTGGGGTTCGATTCACGTTATCTGACATAGCGGTGCGAGCATCTTTCTGTGCTATAACCATCTTGACTGCCTCCTCATGCCCGGGATTAGCCGCCCCCGAAAGTGTTGTGCGGCCATATTTGGTGTCTCCCTGCCCGAGATTGGCGTCCCTTCGTTCTAAAAGCATCTTAACTACCCCTGTATGACCACTCTCAGCCGCCCACGAGAGCGGCGCCCGGCCAAAATAGATGTCTGCCTGGTTGGGATTGACATCCTCGCATTCCAAAAGCATCTTAACTACCCCCACATTCCCGCTCTCAGCGGCCCATGAGGGTGGTGCCCGGCCATAAAAGGCGTCTCCCTGGTCCGGATTGATGTCTTCTCGTTCCAAAAGGGTTTTTACAACCCCCATATGCCTGTTCTCAGCCGCCCACGAGAGCAGCGTGTGGCCATTTTGGGTAACCATCTGGCTATGATTGACGTCCTTTGGTTCCAAAAGCATTTTTACTAGCCCCTCGTCCCCTTTCTCAACCGCCCACGGGAGTAGAGTGGGACCAGATTCGGTGTCTGCCTGGTTTTCGACATTTTTTCGTTCCAAAGCATCTCTACTATCCCCTCATGCTCCTTCCCAGCCGCCCACGACTCCCACGAGAGTAGCGTGTGGCCATTGTGGGTGACCGCCTGGTTGGGATTGACGTATCTCCGTTCCATAAGCATCTTTACTATACTCACATGCCCACCATCCGCCGCCCACGAGTATGGTTTGCGGCCATATTTGGCATCCCCCTGGTTGGGATTCACGTCCTCCCGTTGCAAGAACATCTTTACTATCCCCTCGTGTCCCCCCCCCGCCGCCCACGAGAGTGGTGTCCGGCCATGTTTGGACTCTGGCTGGTCGGGATTGACGTCCTTTCGTTCCGAAAGCATCCTTACTACCCCTTCATGCCCATTCTGGGCGGCCCGCGAGAGGGGCGTCTGGCCATGGATGATATCTGCCCGGTTGGGGTTGACGTCCTCTCGTTCCAGAACTATCTTTACTACCCCCTCATGCCCATTCTCAGCCGCCAACAAGAGCGGCGTCTGGTCATATATGGTGTCTGCATGGTCGGGATTGACGTCCTCTCGTTCTAGAAGTATCTTTACTACCCCCTCATGCCCATTCCTAGCCGCCCACGAGAGCGGCGTCTGACCATATTTTGTGTCTACGCGGTCGGGATCGACGTCCTCCCGTTCCAAAAGCAGTTTGACTATCCCCTCATGCCCTCCCCAAGCCGTCCACATGAGTGGTGTCTCGCCATTTATGGTGTCTGTATGGTCGGGGTTGACATCTTCTCGTTCTGAAAACATCTTTACTACCCCCTCATGCCCCTTCCCAGCCGCCAACCAGAGTGGCGTTTTGCCAGATTCGGCTCCTGCTTTGTTGGGATTGAGGCCCTTCCGTTCCAAAAGCATCTTTACTACCCCGTCATGACCTTTCTCTGCTGCCCATGCGAGAGGCGTATTCCCCTTAAAATCTGTCGCATTAACGTCCCATTCCTTCATATCCAATAAAGCTGGCAGTATCTCCACGATCCCTAAAGCCGCTACTCCGTGAAGCCCTGTAAATCCCCTGGGCCCCCTCGCCACCCGGCGAAACCACGGGCCACAGCGTGTATCCTCGTTATTGTGCAATAATAGTAGTTGAGCTGATATATGCTCATCGAATCTATCTAGAAGCCTCAATGCAAGTATTTTGATATTTCCCGTCATTCCTCTTCTCGTATGCATCGCCCAATAAATGCTGGCATATTCTAGGAGGGGCATCGTTGCGGTTGCGGAGTCAAGGGTTGGCGAAAGATCTCGAACAGACCTAGAGTTGAGGTATGTCAAGCAAACATCCGCAATTGCTGAGTGAGGATTATGGAATAAGGTCAGATCGCGCAAGAGATGCTCCTGAAGAGTAAAGTGCACCAGCCGGACAGTGGACGAAGATGCCTCGACCGTCACAAGCCCCAGACAAGATTCCATGAGCGTCCGTAAAGCAGGAACATTTTCCGGATCCAGGTCTGGAGATCCTATCTCTATTCCCAGGGTATGACAGAGCTCCTCAGCCCGTAACGGCCGTTCCGAATGCAGCACCCACATCAGGACCTTCAACCCAAGTATTGATTTATATCCCTTCTGCGCCTTCAGTCGTGATAGTGTTGCCCTGTAGGCCCCGCTCAGTCCATTACCTTGTGTCATCTCTTCAAGTCTCTTTCTTCTCTGGCGAATTGTGACCTCTCCTAGAATTGCGTCGATGTTCAGCGAAACTAGAAGGAATCTACACACAATGGTTGGTCAGTATACATGAATGATGGGGTGGGGGTGCAGAATGCTCCTACTCACATATCTGATATCTTCTCCAGAATAACCCTCACAATGTCCGCCCGTAACTCCTTGTTTATCGCCTCTGACTCGGTGTCACTGTCTAACCTCATCTCCACATAATTCCGGATATCTTCGGTGTTGGGGCTGATGGGTATCTCAACCGCCTTGGAGAAATATCTTTGAATATCTTCCCTGACATGGGGCCTCCCGGTAAGGAATATTCTCGTCCTTGGGCACTCCCGAACAATATCTCCTGGGGACTTGAGAAGCTCCGGCAGATACTTTGGTAAACATTCGTCTAAGGCATCGAGAGAGATGACGGCCTTGGGTAGTGAAGCAATCACGGTTTTCAACATTCTCATCAGCTCCGCAAGCCGTAGCTTTCTGCCACCGAATTCTTTTTGCGCTTTTTGAAAGGCCTGGCGCAGATAATCCGAGATGCCCCCTCTGCCTACCAGCTGCTTTAGAATAGCTCCCATGATGTTGGTGGTTGTCTGTTCTTGTTGGACAAGAAAGTCGCAGTAAAAGCCCACAACAGCGATATCTTCCTTTCCCGCCTGATCGCACAGGCTGTCGATCACCAGGGAACTAGCGTTTCTAGCCATCAGCGGTATTCCCCTCTTCCAAAGAATTCCCTCACTTACCTTAGATATGTTTTGCCCACCCCCGGATTCCTGGAGCAAAACAAGACTGCCTCATCGACCCCACCTTCACTGCCTCTCCACTCCCGAAACTCACTCATTTCCAAAAGCCAATCCCCGACACCGTCGAACCGCTCGCTGGATACGCCCTCATGTCTCTTCCTTGGCTCCAGCGAAGAGAGCCAAAGCATAACTTGTGCATCCTCGTCGGACATATTGAAGGTGTTGTTGAAACTATTGATTATGTTGCCGGAGTCGGCGTTGCCGTCGCCGAGGCTGACCGATAGCATATGCGAAGTTAGAGCCATAATGTTTTATCCCAAATGTTGGTTGAAGGTAGAAATGGAGTAGCGATTTGTAGGGGTATTAGAGGAAGTTATAAAAATTCTCTGACTAGAGCTGAAGAAAGCGGGGCGATGTGGCTTGCTGTGGCACACTTACTATCCAATCATTTTCCCTTTGGTGAGAGTGCGTGACTACCGGTCATTTGAGATCTGTCTCACAAATACTTTTGCAGAGTGGCTGTATCTCCACCCTGGAGCATGAGAAAAAAATCGTTTCCCTGCTGCAGTGGCCATCCCCAATCACATCCACCCCATTCGACTCGTGCTTTCTCATTAGTTTAGATCCCCGAACCTTCTAGTCGTGCCAAGGTTGCGGCGTCGGCCGCAACCCCCGGATGTTCACCGGCTCACAACCTGGGGCACTCTAAAGAGTGCCTGCCAGCTCAACACAACTTTGCGGCTCAACACAACTTTGTGGCTTACCATAGTAACTCTGCGGCTCAACACAACTTTGTGGCTCAACACAACTTTGTGGCTCAACACAACTTTGTGGCTCAATACAATTTTGCGGCTCAATACAACTTTGTGGCTCAACACAACTTTGAGGCTTAGAATACCTTTTTAGCTAAATACAAGATTCGAGATAAATACTAGCAGAATAAAGCAAGGGTATTTTTATTTACACTGGCATTATATAATTGGGGTCATCTAATGGAGGGTGAAAGCACTTCCTTGGAGTTTTTGCTACCACTCTTGCACGCCTAGCATTATGAGCAGCCTTTATCTGATCAAGAAAAGGTTTGCGTGCTGCCTTATCAGCCTTTTTTTTGGCATGCTGTGCCTTGTGTAATTGTTTTTCTGCCTTTTCCACCTCTAGATCCTCCCGCCTTTTGACCATTTGGTGTGCCTCAGATGCTTATAGAACTCCACCTTTCTGAACTAGACGTCTGTTTTGGACACTACGTCTTGCACTACGAGCCTGTTCTGCCGCTTGTGGATTCTCCATATGCTCCTTTGCCAAAGCACGCGACTGTGCTAGGGCAAGTCGACCTTGAAGAACTTGCTTAAGGCGGAGTTGGAACTCTGCTGGCATGTTTTTAGCATCACGAAGCAATTCCTCACCCTAAACCGGAAGGCTAGGAATATTAAGAGGAATGCCGGAACTAGATGGAGCAGGATCTTCGGCTGGAGAATATGTTATAAGAGGAACCGCTTCCCCTAAACTTGGAAATAACAATAGAAGGGTCGAAGGGAATGAGACCAGCTGCCCGAAATGCCGATTGGATAGTTGATGGTTTGAAGGTTGGCTGATGAATTGAATGAATTTCATCCAGGAATTCCACCTTGTCAAAATCAACGCATCCCATCCGTGTTGCAGCTTCAACAGCTTCAGCATGATAATGCTTAAATGGTTGGAAAACAACAACATCTGACGGCTGGAGCAAATGACGTGAATGAGGAGGCAGGCAGAATACAACGATTGTGTGCTGATCATAGTAGTCGATAAACTGCTTGGTCGTATGTGATCCGAAACCAGCCAGAAGTAGAAGTCGCTAGGATCCGGTTTGGCGCATGGCAGAGAACCGTTCGAAATGGACCAGCCATTGCATCGTCAACCCAGCCTTATTGTAACCAGACTCTGATGTGCCAAGAAGGTAATCATCTGGTACACTAGTAGTGGTATATCAGGCCTCTTGAGGAATAAAGCCCGGGACAATAATGATCCGAGGCGGACCAGCACCATCGCCACTAATTGTCTCGCAGACTGAGACTAGCTCCTTGTTTGTTGTACTGCCAAAGAAGCAGGGCCAGCTTGGTTCTCTGGTGATAATCTATTGGTCACGGCTAACACCTATACGAAATCCAGTCTTATCGAAATTGTACTGGTCGCCTAGTTGGATATTGTTACAATCCTCTCTTGCTCCGGGCGATACTTGCAGCAGGTAACCGATAGTCTCCTATCGACCACTTCGTCTTTAGCCTGATAGCTGTTGCGATAGCTAAGTCCTTTGACTCCTATCTAGCAACGTTGATCGCTAGGCTCGGATAAGACCGTCGGGTCTTGGTTTGTGAAGATATAGTAGATCAAGGTTTTTAGATTGAGAGTATAGTGTTTGAAAGCACTTAGATGGTTGCGTGAAAAACCCAAATCCCATGGCTTTTTTTTTGTTTTTCTTTTTCCTTTTTTTTTATCATGCGTTCATTGTTTTTAGGTACAAGAAGCTTGGTGCAGCGCTAGCTATGGAAAGAACAAAACCTATAAATCAAAACAAACAACCAAAGAAACCATTTTCCCGATCCACCACGGCGACTGAAAATACTTAGGCCAAAACCTCTTGCCTATCGTCCCTGTCGGAAACAAAATATAGGGAAAATACAACGCTAAAACTACTTCTCATTTACGTGTTTTTTGTAAGGAAAAATATACATAAGGGATGCAAAGACAACCAAACAACCAGCCCTGGAAAAACAACACCTTTCACAGGAGAAAACCTGTTTTTAGTCTTGGGTAGGGGGGGTGGAGAGGGGGGGGCGCTGTGGTCGGGGAGCATGTCAGGGGGGAAGCCGGTCTTCGTGTCCGGGATGTACTCGCCTATGGCTCGTCCGAGGTGGGGTTCGGACGATATTGCTGCGTCATGCCCGAGGGAGGAGACATCTTTCAGTAGGAGGTCTCAGACTCGTGTGCGGGCAGGGCAGGTGAGGATGGGGTGCTGGAAGGACTCTGGTTCGGTCCCGCAGCGTGGGCAGGTAAGCTCTGGGTCCTCGTTGGACCATGAGGGATGGGCGGCCAGAGAACTCTTCGCTGAGCGCATTTGATGAATTCTTCCTGCCACGAACTTCCCTAGCCCCATAAAGGGGTGAGGGGAGAAGGAGGGGGGGTACTCGTAGTAAGGGGGTGTGGGGTCATCAGTGACCCAGTCTTAGAGGAGCATGTTCTGAGCGCGGGCCTGAAGGGCTTGGTAGGTTCTCTTCATGAGTTCTGGGGGGGGAATGTTGGTCCCGGGTGAGGGGGGGCGTGTAAAACAAGAGGGAGACAGGTGAGGCCCCTTTGAAGGGACAGGGTGAGGTGCGCCAAGGCGTCAATGGGGAGGTGTTTCCTTATTGACGGGAAGGCGACCTTTGTGCGCCAATTGAGGGGGAGGTAGACGGAGGAGAGGCCGATCGTGAGATGCCTGGACGAGTCCTGGGCTCTAAAGGAGGAGAGGGAGGGGAACGATTGTGGGAGTCTGGCCGAGGCTGGCTTGGCATTCAGGGGGGCGCAGGCGACCCTGAGGGCGGCGAGGCGCCTTCTGTATCTGCAGTGGGAAGCGATAGGAGGGAGGTAGGCCTCCCGGGACAGGATGGAGGTAGGGGTGGAGTAAAAATTGTTCGTCGTCCATCTCTGGACTCTGTGCCAGAAGCTGTTCATCCCTCTGAGCGCAGCGTAATTTGGGGTGAGGAGGTCGGCCCCATAAGTGACTATGAGGAGGAGGAGGCCACTGGCAATGCGATGGCAGGGGAAGGGTCTGATGCCAGCCCCTGGGGAGGAGAGGCGTTTGACGAAGGCGAAGATGGCTTGAGCCAGCGAAAGCCTATGTCTGTAGTGGTGGGCCGTGTTGAAGGCGGGGGTGAACCAGTATCCTAGCTATCTGACCATGTTGGAGGGTCGAACGAGGTGGCCTTCTAGTTCGATAGGGGCAGTTGAGGGAGGAGTCCTCTGGCTTGGGGTCCGCTAGTAGACGAGTTTGGTTTTGGGGACCAAGAAGGACATGCCTATGTCTCGGCCCCTTGTTGCTATGGTGGAGAGAAGTTCTTGCAGGGGAGGTAAGTTACCCCTATAGGAGGGGGAGGCCACCGTGATTGAGAAGTCGTCAACGTAAGAGACCATAAGGCCCTTGGGTATCGACATGTGTAGGGGGGCGACGTACAGGAGAAAAAGGAGAGGGGAGATGGGTGACCCTTGGGGGGTGCCCACAAGAACTGGGGAGGAGATGTTGGGGGAGCCTTGGAACACTAGGGTGCAAGTTCTTTCCGAGAGAAAGGAGGACACTCAGTCAACCATATAAGAGGGGACGCGGGAGGCCAACATTCTGGCCCTGAGGGTGGAGGCATTGACATTGTCGAAGCCAGCCTTAATATCCAGGAACAAGGTGGAGACTTCCAGTCTGGGTCTTTGGCGAGTTTTTATTTCGTGCATGAGGGTGAGGCAGGCGTCGGAGGAGCTGAGTCCTGGTAAGGAGCCGCATTGATTCGGGTGGAGGAGGCCCTCGGATCTAGCGATAGCGGACAGTATTACCGTCATCACCAGTTCAAGGATCTTTGAGATGGTTTTGAGGAGGACGATGATTCGGAAGGAGGCAGGGGGATTATAGGAGGCCTTGTCGGGTTTATCCAGGACCACCCCGTTGGCGGTCTTGAGGGAGGGGGGGTGGTAACCAAAAGCTACCAGAGGGGAGAGGAGTTCGAGTATGATCGCGGGGTTGATGAGGTTGACCCTCTTCCACACGGCGTAGGGGACCCTGTCGGGGCCAGGTGGCGAGGAGGGGCAGGACTTGGAGAGGGCGAGTTTGATCTCTTACTTAGTGAGGGGGGTGGCGGAGGGATTTCTTTTCAGGCGACCTCAGCTGGGTAGGGGGTCCTTAGGAGGGAAGAAGTGATTCAGAAGCGGGTTATTTACCACGACTGGGTTTGAGGCGTCGGGGAGGGAGGGGAACCTGGGGGTCTTTCTTGGGACGACCAGTTGTTTGGCTGTCCAGATGTTGTTCGGGGAGGTTTTTGCGAGGAAGTCAGCCCAGTAGGTGGCTTTAGCTCTTTGGAGGGCCTTGAAGTAGCCGAGCTTGGACGGTCTTACAATGCCGTAGGAGGTGGGGGTCCGGAGTTTTTTGGCTTTGCGAGAGGCTTTTGTGAATTCCTTTCAGAGAGTGGTCAGGAGTGGGGTCCACCAGGCTTAAGATCTTGGGGACGGGCGTGAGTGGGGCGCAGTGGCTTCGATTGCCGTTGTGAGCGTGGAGAGGGCCGAGGAGAACCATTGGTCGAGTTGGTTGGGGGAGGGGGGGGAGTGGGGGGAGGGGAGGGGAGGGACGAGCCAGCATTTGAGTCTATCTGTGAGGCCTGGCCAGTCGGCTTCCTGCCACCGTAGTCTAGGTTTGTCGTAGTAGGGGGTAGGAGGGCGTATAGTAATCAGTATGGGGGCGTGGTCTGATCCAGTCGTGTGAAGGGATGATGCGTCCCAGGAGCGGAACACGGAAAACATGTGTGGGTTGGCGAAGGCCAGGTCGATGGTGCTAGGTCTCTTAGGACCCGAAAAGGGGAACTGGGTATAGACGCCAGGGGTGTTAAGGAGGGTGAAGCCTAAATCTGAGGCTTGGTCAAAGTAGGGGGTGGATTCTTTCTCTTCTTTCGAGGAGCGGACCCTAAAGTGGTGTTTCAACCCTCTCCTCTCCGGGTGATACTTGCAGCAGGTAACCGATAGTTCGCTAACGATCACTTCTTCCTTGCCCAATAGATGTTGCGATAGCTAAGTCCATTGACTCCTATCTAGCAACGTCGATCGCTAGGCTCCTATAAGACAGTCGTGTCTGGTTTTCCCAAAAGCGTGATAGATAAAGATCTTTGTGTTGAAAGTATAGTGTATGAAATAACTTAGATGGTTGCGTAAAGAACCCAAATCTCTCGCTCCGAGGGTGCCATTATATAGGGGTTCTTCCCTCAACCCTAACCCTGCATGACTCCTTCCCTCGCGTCACGCGACTCATGACTCATAGTGAGTCATAGTGTGAAATCCATCAGCTGACTCGTTCGAGTCAGCTGCGCCCTATCTCGCAACCAATCAAAACTCATAAAACA
>Ga0307507_10005400_pt1 | contig 21079 bp, 5 predicted proteins | sample 7_EM_MG_FD_207223 | JGI IMG/M metagenome (GOLD analysis project Ga0307507, IMG submission 207223) | Populus trichocarpa ectomycorrhiza microbial communities from riparian zone in the Pacific Northwest, United States - 7_EM | ecosystem: Host-associated > Plants > Roots > Unclassified | place... | reverse complement strand
AAAAAAAGGAAATAAATAAAAGAAAGAAAGTGGAGAGAATTTAAAAAGACCAAATCGAATTAATAAATAAAGACCAGGTAAAGATGGTCCAGTGCTTTCTGACTCTCGCAGCAGCAACCACAGTATTGGCAGCGAAAGTTCCACGCTACCATCTAATGCTTTCTCGTAAACAAGTTGGGGCAATATATACATCATCAATAAGGTTCATTTACTTTTTATACTTTATTCAATTATGTTTCAATAACCGTTAATTATTTAATTATTATACAACAAGTGAGAGTTATCTCTTTTTATATAACCTGAAACCAATGAAAATTTCGATGATTAAGAAAAATATAGGGTGATTTTATAGATAAATAAGGTTCATTTACTTTTTTTTTAATTAACGTGAATGTCCAGGTCAATTTGCGTGCGCCTCGACTAATCCCACGGGCTCTGAAGTTAACGACCATGTAAACCTTCAATGACCTTAAAGTTTGTGAAACTCGAATTGATGACTTCTAGAAATCAAATCTAGAATCTAACCAGTTGAATTACATCATTCAAGATTAATTCATTTACTTTTTATACATGTCTTTAGTGTGGCATGAATGATAAATTTCGGTGACTATTTACTTCCATTACCTTTAGTTTGGTCACCATTTTTATTTAAATTTTTCTAACTGTGATTAAATGAGTTTTTCTCACATTAGCGCAATAACCAAAATTATTTTTCAAATTAACATAATTGAAAAAATATTTTCTAATCATGTAACCTATTAAAACATGCATGTACTACAAATGTGTTTACTATTCGTACATGTATTTCATGGGAGAAAGAGGTTTTTCTATGGTGGAGAGACAGATCAAGAGGCTAAGTTTTTGGTGGCATTGGAAGAAATGAGAAGGAAGAGGAAGAAAAAATAAGAGGAGGGGAAAAGAAAGAGGAGAAAAGGGTTATTGAAATTGAAATAAGATGGTCACACATACTGACAGTGGCGAAGCCAAATAGGTGTAAAAGGAGGCAATTGCCTCTTTAATTTTTTTAAAAATATTTTTATATTAAAATATTAATATAATAACTTTACATGATTAATTTTCTTTGTTAGCTACTAATTATTAGCTTTTTTTCTATATTAATTAGTTATTGAAAATATTAGAGTTTATAATAATTTATGGGTTTGTTGAATTAATATATGTATGAGTAATATTATATGCTAATGGATATGAAGTGAAATGAGTTTTGATGAATTGATAAGTATTTTGCTATGAATTTTATATGAAAGATGATGGTGATGACTTTACTAGTGATTAAAAGTGAAGTACATGACAGTTCAAAAAATTAGGGACATAATATATAAATTAAAAAAAATATTTAATATTTATGTTTAATCCACTTGTACAAAACAATAAGTCAGCAAGAACAACATCAAATTGTAACAATTCTTTTAAGCTATGATTTTAAATGTTATGTATCATATGTCGGCATAGAATTGTTACCAAGAACTTTTGTAATATTTGGAAGATTTAGAAATAGATAAATAAAAGTTTGTTGTATATATTAAGAAAGATATTTTTAATAAAATTAAAAATAAACTCATTATAAAGCAGCTTTAAAATATAAAATCTTGAAGAGAACAATTATAATGTAAGTTGTTTTATTTTAAAAATTCTTAAATTAATTTTGCTTGACTTGAGTTGATACATATATTTCAAATTAATTTTTTTATATAATACATGTCTGTATAATATATAATATCAAATATTTATTAATAATTTTTCCTCTCATTTAAAAAATTCTGGCTTTGCTACTGCATACTGAATTAATATGGAAAAATACTCCATTAAATTCAATATTCTACATAAATAGGAATGGGGATTCATAAAGAAAGGAGTAATGGAAAAGACAGTATGAATGTTTAAGATATTATAGTGGTAATAATTAATCAATCCGATAAAAAAAAGTAATAATTAAAATATGCTGCACATATTTATAGAATTTTGTCCAGCAACAAATTAACACAATTTACTTTGTATACCAATGTATAAAAAAATTGAAGTTAAATTAAATCCATAAACCAATTACAACATATCTGTGTGTACGTAAATTAATGTTATCGGAGACCATCTTCCCCGCCATCCCATCGATCGCATATATGTTGATTTCGATTTCATAAACACATTATGAAATATAAAATTTTCACAAATCAATCTAAATATGATAAGCTTGCTTAATACCTGGCTATGAAAGAAAAGACTTAGCATCATAAACCTTTCGTCTGAACATCACGAGAGCCATAATTTTAGCATGGAGCACATTGAAAGAAGAACAAATACAACATAGCTGACAAAGATATATAGAATCCAGTCCTAACATCAATCAAGAATACCGATGCAGTGGCACCGAGGACATGGCCACGAACATCTTAGGATAAAATCTAGGAGTGTTTAGGTGTGCGGTATTAACTTTGATTTGTATTTCGAATTGCATTAACTTTTTACATTAGTATATATATCAAAACAATCTAAAAACATTTTAAAAAATTTAAATTTTTAAAAAACATAATTTCAACGCGTTCTTGAACACTTACAGGTCGAACATGAACCATCAAAAACCTAGCAGCTTACTTGAATACTAAAAAAACTGAGAACAGAAACATCATATAGATAACCAACAGTAGCATAAAAGAAGAGAAAAGAGCAGAACGACATTTCAACTAAATCCCACACCATCGAAATACGCCAACAAAAAAAAACCATATGTTATCTCAAATTATAGACACCCAATCGGAATCTAAAAACTGAAGAGCCTACAGGTATCACAGCATAAGGCGCAGTTAGGCACCATAGCTAAACGGTAGCTAACAGCGCGCTGTCTTTCAAACATTTTCTATTATGTATATGCATCGAGAAATTAAGACTTTCCAGTAGGCCACTTTGAAAGTAGCAAAAACATACGCTATGCTTAGTTTCCATGTGCTTGATTCAAACAATGCATCCAATACTCTTGGCCAGCAGCAAAATTTTGGTAAGTATTTTAGTAGTACAGCAATTCTTGGACCCACATCTGATCTGTGTATGTTTCTCCATAATCCTCCACCTTGCACAGTTGAGCTTCCATTGAAAACGGATGATCCCACAAACTTAGTTCTCCAAACGATTCAAGTGATCCAATCTCCACCATGTGCTGGTTTTCATTGAAGTCATTCACAGGATTGGAACTTGATGATGAGAAATTATCTGTAGATATAATTGGTGACATCGGGAGTGTACCGTTGGAGGAGTACTCATCTGAATTCAATATATTTGGACTTGTGGGAAGTGAAACATCAATGTCAGATGAGTTCCTTTGCTTGCATTCAAAATTGTGGGAGGCATTTGGATAGGACAACAATTCTTGGACCCACATCTCATCTGTGTATGTTTCACCATAATCCTCCACCTTGCACATTTGAGCTTCCATTGAAAATGGCTGATCCCAGAAACTTGGCTCTCCAAAGGATTCAAGTGATCCAACATTCTCCTCCATGTGCTGGTTTTCATTGATGTCATTCACAGGACTGGTTCCTTGCAGTTTAGTTGCTTGCACTGCAGTATTACTAATATTGTTGTTGAAGCGGTTCCTCAAGTAGGTGTTCCAGAAATTTTTTATCTCATTATCCGTTCTTCCAGGCAACTTTGCTGCAATTGTAGACCATCTGAAATAGATGAAAAAAGAAGAAGAAATTATTATTGATCTTATGCAGCCAAGCCAAGTAATTATTCTTTTGAATTGATGATAAAATACTACTACTATGCGTACAGTTTGCATATACCAATTGACTACTACCATAAAGTGATTGTTAAGCTGTAAAGTGAGAGTTTTGAAATAGCTGTACTGAGCATCACCATGTGCTTACCAATCTGCAACATGGTTGGCGCCTATCAAGAGGCCTAATTATTGTTTCATCTGTTCATAGATGAAAGGCTCTTATCCTTAATTAATTGTATCTCTTGGAGAGAGAGAGGTTGAAACTAGTTCTTATGAGATACTAGCAGTCTTGGTTTCTCGACTCCTAACCAATATGAGAATATTCATGATAAAATGGGATTTTATAACTTTTATGGACATGAAATGCCTAAGAATTGTATGTCATCATATTAGAGGAGAGATCAGAAATGAGCTGTGAGTACTCAATGAACTTGTGGAAAAGGTGAGCTCCATAAAAAGAAAAGGAAACTTACATGCCTACATGCCTCGGCTAAAAAAATCTATAAATTTACCTGTTTCCTAACATTTCATGCAGCTTGATTATGGTTTGCACTTCTTCCTTGCTCAAATTTCCACGCTTAATACCCGGCCTTAAATAGTTCATCCAACGAAGCCTGCAACTCTTCCCTGACCTTGACAAACCTACAAATGGAGGCAAATACGAAGAAGAAGAATAAGAAGAAAATTTCACTGCGTTTTGCCTCTATATGTAACATTTTGAAATCAAGTACTAATCATTAACAGTTACCAGCAGCTTTCGGCATCTCATTCCAATTCCATATGCCATATCTCTTAATATAAGCTCTCAACATTTGGTCTTCATCAGCACTCCATGTCCCTCTCTTCAAACAAAAATTCTGATACTTCTGTGAAATACTTCTCATCGTCTCCGGCCGTGAGAATCTATTTCTAGACTTCACGTCCTTTACCTTAAAACACCAGACAACAGTATGAGTAATTTCCGTACAGTATCTTAAAAAATGTTGAAATGGAAAAACGAGTTTCTAAGGTCCGAAGTTTCCCATATATATACATATATTAAAAAATTATATAATTTGGAACCTTAACTATAGTTTAAATTTTTAAATAAAATGATTATTTGACATAACATATATAACTATTAGAAAATTATATAAATTATATTTTGGGATATAATCTAACAGTTTAAATTTTTAAATGAGATAATTATTTGACATAATATTAAAGATTTGTTGAATAAGTGGTCATGAGTTCAAATTTCATCACTCCTATTCTAATTAAAAAAAAAAATAAGCACAAGGTAGTGTGCACCTATACAAGTTTGAAGCTCAAATATAAATCATATCTTGAGACCTCATTTAACAACATAAACTTTTGGATGAGTTGGTTTTTTAACATCGTATCAAAGTCTTGATAACCAAACAATCATGAGTTCAAATCTCACAATTCTAATTCTCTTTTCTAATTAAAATTTAATTAATAGTACAAGATAGTGTGAATTTGTGCAAGTTTCATGCTCAAAAGGCTTTCATTTAAGATGGTGTGTTAGAGAATTATATAAATTATATTTGAGGCTAAGACCCGAGAACTTTTACTTAAAAAATATTAAAAAATTATATAAATTATATTTTATAAACTTACCTAATAACTTAAATTTTTAAATTATTATTCGACAGATAAAAAGGGGGTCGCTCCAACAACTCTCCCTGATACAATGTTCAAGCATAGTTCTTGATTGTGACCTTATAAATAAATTAATCAATTTGATTAATCTATTTGATTGACATGTTCAACAGAAAGGATATAGCAAAAAAAAGTTATGAAATAAATAAAAAAATAAAACTAAGTTTTGCAAAGGGGTCAAGGGTGAAAGTCTTTTAATATATTAAAAATAATTTACCAAAGATTTTACAATGATATAAGATTTTCAATTTAGTATTGCTGGTTTGTAAAATCTAACCAATTTAACTCAGGCACATATGATACAAAAATGCTTTGTTTTATTTTTCTTTTTTATTAAAACAAATAAACTCATGTTTTTCCAAACATCAACTTGCTCTCGATCATGAGTCTTCTGACCCAACTCGCGTTCAAAAACTCAATGTTAAGGATTCTACAATCACACTATTTTGATAGATAGAAGTCGAGGTTATAGGGTAATGCTGATTTTTTTTTAATGTTTTTAATGGTTTGGATATTTAATTCAAGGATATTGTGATGCTTTGTTTACAAGAACAGAACCTATCATTTTCAAGGATATTGGGCTACATATGTTGTGGTTGACAAGTTAGGTGAAAACAACCTTTCAATTAATGGACGCAGACAGGAAAAAAATAAAAAATAAAAAATAAAAAATAAAAAATAGTAGGCACAAATAAAAGGAAAAAAAACAGTAGGCACAAATAACATATATATAATTTTAAAGTTCGATGATGAATATTTTATATTTGAGTAATTTGTCTTACTAAAATATTTACGTTAAATAAATCTTAAAATTGACATAAATATTAACAAATTAGGAAATAAAAAAATAAAAACAATAAAACACACAAACAAGTTAGAAAATAAAAAATAAAAAATAATAACAAAATTAGTCGGTATAGCACCTTTAATTAAGATCTAATTTGGAGATCTCTCATTTGGTTACAACCAATCAATTTTTTTTTTATAAAATTGAGCTTGTAGAATTCAATGTTTGAATTCAAAGTTCTAAGTTTTTTTTATATTATTTTCTCTCCAAAGTCTAATTCACACCAACTGTATGGCATTGATTTCACTTCGTTAGTCATCATCAGTGTTTCCATCATTTTATTTTGCTTCTACTCTGAAATATTTGGAATTGAACCGATTGTTATTACTTGTTTTTAATTTAATATATATATCAATATAAGCTAGTATTGATTTCAGATATTGTCAAGACTTCATGCCGCTATTTCACAGGCACATTCTGATATAGTTATTTGGATTTTTTTTCATGTTCTTATGCTGCTTGAGAACTTATATCTAGACTACAAGTTCTACGTCAAATTAAGCAGGAGTCATTTCCATATACTATACCATACTTTCTAGTGGGAAAACGTGTTTCAAAGCTCAGAATTTCCAATCATTTCGTCAAGACACATACAAGTACATGCTTTTAGAGTTCATCCTAGATTAACACCCTTTCTTATATGTCAGACTAATGCCACAAGTAAAAGTTTATTTGATATTGTGGTTATGGTTGCTTTTTAAATAATGTTTTGTATCGAAATGCATGCCAATGATTTTTATTTTATTTTTTAAAAATTATTTTTGATATCAGCACATCAAAACAATCTAAAACATATAAAATATATTAAATTTTAACAAAATAAAAAATTTAAATATTTTAGAAACGCGGTTTTCACTGCGTTCCCAAACAAATTCTAAATAGCAAGTGCTAGGAGGCGAAAATGGACTGAATCAAGCTTAGAGATGTGTGAGAAAGCGAGTCAAGGGCTCAAGTCATTTTGTATACGAAAAGTTTAGAAATTAATCTTAGAAATGTTTGAGAAAGGGAGTCAAGGGCTCAAGTCATTTTGTATATTAAAACTTTAGGAATTAACTAGAGCGAAATAAGAGTATTAAAGGTTAGAAATGGGAGAACACAATGTTACTCGCATTCCAAGATTGTAAAGTCGTGCCAACGAATTGCAACCCAGCGTAGGTAGAAATCCAAGCCGTCGACAAAAGGTGTGAACTCCTTTTCTTGACTTGCGAAAGAATATCAAATATTGGATCTTACGCGTTGATTCAAATATATTAATAATAATAAATTCCCTCAAATGTAAATACGCAGAAAACATTTCCTCTAGGTCAAGAACACGATGAGAGAGGGGTGCCTTTTTTTGACCTTATTTTTTTTAATAAAATAATTAGTATACTTGAAGCCAAACAAATAGCAATTCTTCATAAGACATTAGTGTTTCATATGACAACATCTAAATCATCGTTTTTTCATTTAAACCAATTCTTCATAGCAATCCAATCTTTTTTTCTTTTGTGTTTTTTTTTTTTCATTTAATAGCATATGAGTTGAGTTTGTGTTCTTCTTGAAGAACTACCATAAAAAAATAAGAAATTAATCAACCTCCATGCACCAATTTGATGACAAAAATACCACCGAAAATTCTGTCCTCGATTTCTTACGATTTTTTAATGAATTTTATGATTTCGAGAAAAACAAACCCATGGTTCAGGAGAGGTATGATTGAGTTAAAAGATCCTAATCTCTTGAGGATGATCATTACTACTTGCATTTCTTGTAATTAATTTACCAACTCTTATAGATTATTGTAATAAATTATATATTTGGTGATCCACAAGGACGTCACATTAGGTACTGTACATTGGACATTAATTTCTTTGTTCCCCCCATTTGCAATATATATATATATAAACTCAACTGAGGTTTCAAGAATTGAAAAAGAGAGAGGCTAAGAAATTCTCAATTTTATATGTAAAATCTTCAATAATTTTTGTTTAAAGAAGGTCTACCTCTTTTCAAAACAATATTTTTGGATATTCATAGACTTTTCTTTATGGAAGAAAGAAGGGGCCGATGACGGTCAATCGTAACAACTAGAAGTCCCTGCAACATGGTACAGATGCTCCATGATGCTTGGACAACAACCTTAACATGTACTTGTAACTGATCGTAGATTTGAAGAAGCCGAGAAACAGTTAACGTAGACATTTGAACTTAAATTTCTCCAAAACAAATAATATAGTACACAAGCATCGTAAAAAAAATAATATAGTTTTACTTTCTAGCCACCATCCTTAAAACAAATAAAAACAATGAATTAAAAAAAAATCATTTTTTACGTTTAGTAACACAAACTCATGACAAGAAGGAAATATCAAACAAACATTCACAGACAAGAAAACATAAGAGCTTCAACACATAATATAATTTCACCAAAACCAAACAATTCAAAAAACAAAAGAAAAACAACGTCCACAAAATAACAATCTAAAACAATATTAACACACAAATTTTACACTGAGACCAATTCATCGTTTCATTGTTGAGACTGATCAAGTTAGGTAAATATTAAAATAACATTAAACCAAAAAATCTTTTGGGAGCCATGGGTTTTAAAAGGGATGAGTGGGTTGCGTTTGTGCTAGCTTAGTCAAATAGATCACGCCGAGTAGATTCAACATGGTTGAGTTTCAATTTTAATTATTTTATTTATAATGAATTTTAACTCAAATTAAAAAAATAGTTATATAAAAAAAGCTAGGCATATAGGCTTGAATGATTGGACTAGCGTGCAGGGCTTATACAAAAAATAAATCCACGTGATCATTGAAATGCAAGACCAAACACATACACCTAGTCTTGTTGCTTTCTTTTTTTTGTTTAATAGGGTGGGCGACATGCTATCCACCATATTATTTTTCAAAAAAGTAAATATATGATGCATCGTCTACTAATAAAGATTTTAACCATATATATTTTATGTAAAAAAAGTTGAAGTCTAAATTTTGGGATCCAAAAACCCATTTCAACGCCTAAGAAACACCCTAAGCATTTAATTAAACTTTTTTTTTTCCCTCAAAACACTCTTAGATAGGTCAAAAATTTCAAAATTAAATTGAATTAAAAATTATTTTTTGAGCCTGATCTATTTTTTATAGTGAGATGAAAGTTTAAAAACACCTCAATGATATTTTCCTCATCAAAAGAAATCCAATGACACCAAGATCGATTTATTTAGTTTTGAAATATAATCACACGACCACTTTCTCTCTCATCTTTATTTTTCGACAACTTTCTATATATTTTCCACTTAAAGACTAAAACATAAAATAAATGAAGTAGATGGCCGAAATATAAAATCCTAAAACTAAAAGGATAAAAAAATAAGTTAATGGAGAATTTTTGGATGAAAATGAACTTCTTTGCACAAATATTCAAAAGACCTGTTATTTTTTTTTGGATTTTAGTCCTTATACTTTTAGTTTTTTTGTACTACACATTTAAATCATATTTCGTGAAATTAGCCTCTAATTCAAATATGAAAATTTACTAAATACATTGATTTTCAAGGAAAAAGAAAAATCCAACATATAAAATATTACAATCATTACATGAAAAAGATAATTTTTATTTTAAAAAAATAGCATCGTTCATTAAACAGTGCCTGGGCACATTAAGAGATTTAACTCTTGTAGTTTATTAATATTAATTAACTAGTAGACCACTTTAAAAGTGGCATAAACACACGTTCTACTTAATTTCCATGCAGTTGTGCTTGCATCAAGCAATTCATCCAAAACTCTTGGCCAACATCAAAATTGTGGGAAGCATTTGGATAGTTCAACAATTCTTGTACCCACATTTCATCTGTATATGCTTCTCCATAATCCTCCGCGTTGCACTTTTGAGGTTCCATAGAAAGTGGCTGATCCAACAAACTTAGTTCTGCAAATGATTCAAATGATCCATCATTCTCCTCCATGCGCATGTTTTCATTGATGTCATTCACAGGACTGGAACTGGAAGATGAGAAATTATCAGAACACAGAATTGGTAACATGGGGAGCATCCCCTTGGAGGAGTACTCTTCTGAATTCAATATTTTTGGAGCAGTGGGAAGTGAAACATCAATGGCAGATGATTTCCTTTGCTTTAATTCTTCTTCGGATGTCTGTATTTCTTGAAGTTTAGGTGCTTGCACTGTAGTATTACTAATATTGTTGTTGAAGCGGTTCCTCACGTGGGTGTTCCAGAAATTTTTGATATCATTATCGGTTCTTCCAGGCAACTTTGCTGCAATTGTAGACCATCTGAAATGGATGAAAAAAAAGGAGAAAATATTATTGATCTTATGCAGCTGATTTTAGTCATTATTTTTTTCAATTGATGGTAAAATACTGCTAGTTTGCATACTTTGCTCTATATACAATTCGACTACCAGTGTAAAGTGAGTGTTAATTGGTTAGACTGTAAAGTGAGAGTTTTGCAATAGCTATATTGAACATCAGCATGTTCTTACCAATCTGCAACATGGTTGGCGCCTATAAAGAGGCCTAATTATTGTCTCATCTGTTCAAAGATGAAGGGCTCTTAACCTTAATTAACAGTACCTCTTGGTGAGAAAGGTTGAAACTAGTCTTTATGAGATACTAGCAGGCTCAGTCTCTTGAATCCTAACTAATTAATGTAAGACTATTGATGTCATAAGAAGTTAATAATGGATCCCTTAAATAGAGTTGTATTGCTTGCTTCAAGTATTAGGTGGTTTTACAAGAAGAGAAAAAAGTAATCGAATGCTTCGAAAATCATAGAAATTTCTTCATAAAAGGGGATTTTATAACATTTATGTACATAAAATACCTAGGAATTGTATGTCTTCGTATACCAGGTAGAGCTATTAGAGGAGAGTGCGTGTGTGTGTTTTTATTGCAGGACATATGTTCAAGAAATGAGCTGATTGTAACTCAATGAACTACTGGAATAGGTGAGCTCTCCTAAAAACAAATGGAAACATACATGCGTTAGCTAGCTAATAATATCTATACTTGAGAATAAATATACCTATTTCCTAACATTTCTTGCAGCTTGATTATAGTTTGCACCTCTTCCTTGCTGAAGCTTCCACGCTTAATATCTGGCCTTAGATAGTTCATCCAACGAAGCCTGCAACTCTTCCCTGACCTTAACAAACCTACAAATGGAGACAAAGAAGAAGAAGCAATATATTATATCACAGTTTTATTTTCACTGCGTTTTGCCATACGTATATGTAACATTTAGAATACAAGTACTAATCATTAGCAGTTACCAGCAGCTCTCGGCATCTCATTCCAATTCCAAATGCTATGTCTCTTAATATAAGCTCTCAACTTTTGATCTTCATCAGGATCCCATGTCCCTCTTTTCAAAAACAAATTCTGATACTTCTGCGAAATACTCCTCATCGTCTCCGGCCGTGAGAATCTATTTCTAGACTTCAAGTCCTCTACCTTAAAACACCACACAGCAGCCCCAGTCATTTCTGTACAGTACCCTAAAAAAAATGTTCTAATGGAAAAACGAGTTTCGAAGCTCAAAAGTTTCCATACCACATATATATAGACACACACACACACACACCAACGCTCAGGATCGTTCCTGGAAATTTCCCTTATACAATGTTATTGGCCATGATTCTTGATTGTAACCGTATAAATAAATTAAACCGTTTGATTACCAGATTGACAAACTCAAAAGTAAGAATACAGCAGAAAAAAGAAAAAATGAAAAATGAAGTCAAGGGAGAATATATACTTGCATTGCAATCCATAGCAGCTGAAATGTGTGAGAAAGGGAGTCATGGGCTCAAGTCATTTTCTATATTAAATTTTCATAATCTAACTAGTGTAAAATAAGAGTATTAAATGTTAGAAATGGGAAAATATAAGATTTTATAGTAGAATACTTGCATTCGTAGATTGAAAAGTCGTGTCAAGAAATTGCAATCCCTAGGTAGAACTCCATGCTGTTTTCTAAATGTGTGTGTTTTTGTTATACCAAAGATAAGGAAATATAGACACTACCGAATCCTTGACATGCATTGTACTGTGGATTGAATAAAATTTAAATGAGTTCATGACGTGTTTTCTAGAAGTAAAAAAAAAAAAATCATTAATTGAAAATTTGATGTGTATTAGATTATAATTTTTTAAATATCAAGCTGGTGACGTATTAAATGATAATTTTTTTTATTGAGACGACAACATATTAGATTAATATGAGAAAGCCTTAACTGACCTATAAAATTAAGACCAAGGTTATGAGATTATAATAACTTCTTAGAAAACAAATCAAAACGAATAATAAAGTTCAATTCCAAATCAATTTAATATATGAGGATGGAATTGAGAAAATAAATATTCAATTTACAAAAACAGACTAAAAAAGAATGACTTGAGTCAACCCTAGTAAACCTGCTAAACCCATTACCCGAGTCATGAGAACGAGATAAACTAATAGAAAGCAAACTAAAAAAAAAACTACAAATCTTAATTCTCAAACCAATACAATGTTAAAGGGAAAATTGATAAATAATAGATCTAAAAAATGACAAAAAAAATAAATGATTCGGGTTAACTTAGTAAACTTGATAAACTTGTAATCCGGATCATGAGAACATGATAAAACCATTGAAAGTAAATTGAAAAGGACTGTGAAGCCCAATTCCCAAAACAACACATTGTTGAAGGAAAAAAATGAAAAAAAAATCAATATAAAAAACAATGAAAAAAATATTTGAGTCAACTTGGGTTATCCTATAAAACTCGTCCCAAGATCTGATACTAGGATAACCCCATAAAAAAATAAATAAAAAACTTTCAAAACCAAATTACCAACTAATCAAATGTTCAAGGATGAGATTGATAAAAAAAAAATTAAAAAGGACCCCAAAAACAAATAGCTTAAGTCAACCCATGTCATCTTTTTAAACCCATGAATGACCCAAGTCATGAAATCAAAATTATCCCATACAGAGCAAATTAAAAAAAATTATAAAGTTTGATTCTCAATCAGTACAATATCGAATGATAAAATTTAAAAAATAATTTAATAAAAAAACTCGCAATAAAAAAAATAAGAATTAAATGACATAAGACAATTTTAACAAAGCATGGAACGAAACCCATGATGAAGTTAGAAATTAAAAAGAGAAAGAAAATAAGATTGGGATGGTGGCGACATGCAACTATATATCCTCTAACAGACACCACCTCACCTTGTAACCCTTTTTAAGATGGTGGAACACCATCTTCTGAGGTCTAAAGACGTCGCACATGCCTCTAAGGTGCGATGACTCTCTTCACATTTTTCAATGCCCATTAAATTTAGTTCTTGATGCTGGCCAAAAATACATTTGTTCAATCTTTAAATTCGGTCCTCAAAGCTTTATTTTTTAAAAATTAATAAAATTACATACAATTTTTTCAAATCGAGCATCAAGTGAACCACATATTATTTTTCAAAATTGCGAGACCCCCTTACCTAGAAAACTCAAACAAATTATCAAGTTCAATTCTAAATAAATACAACATTAAAGAAACAATTCAAAAAACAAAATATGAAAAATTCAAAGGACAAAAAAAAGAAGAAGGAATAATCAGTATCTATATCTTGTTATGCTATCATAGCTATTATTGTATCTTTTTATTGTTTTGCTGATTTCATCCACTAGATGTCAAACTTTATATAATTCTTTGATATTCATTAAAAAAAGACCAAAAATATCGTGGAACACTTGGAAGATGTTTTCTCTCTTGATGCAAATGATTTTATCAAATCTCCTAGTTTTTTTCTTAGTGTTTTGATTCAAATATATTAATAAATTAACAAGTAAAATTATAAATTGCATGCTATATTCTTGAAGGGGTAGGGTTCCAAAATCCTCAAATGTATATATGTCGAAAACATTTCTTCTACATCAAGAACACAATGAAAGAGGGAGGAGAGGAGAGGATGGCTGGATAGGAGAGGAGGGTTGATTTTTTTAGACCATACTGTTTTTCTGTAAATAATTAATTATTATACTTGACGACAAAGAAAAGGCAATTCTTCATGCGACAATCGAAAGGCGATTATTCAACGCATTTAAGGACATAGCCGCCCTTAATTATGACATCCTCATGCAAAATAACCTTGCCCATCGAGAAAAACAAAAACCATGTAATGAATATCAATCGAACATAACCTTTGTCTAAATGGTTCATACACCGAACCCCAAAAACATCAACTATAAAAATAAAAAAACATAAGAAATAATTTTTACAAAAACTTATGTGAAACCTCGAGTCAAATCCATCCATCTATATTTAAGTTCCAAGGAATGTTGATAAAAAAATTTTAAAGATCGGTGAGTTGAAAGAAAAAAAATCCAAGATTGTTGGCGGTTGAAGCAAGAACACTTCCACAATAACATCTTCCCTGCCACGGGTTCAAATCATGCTAGTACACTACCCAATTTTGAAGGACACATTTCAGTACCATCCGAAGAAAGAAAAAGGAAGAAAGGAACATCTTTATTGGAGTCCAAAGGGTGGAGGTATGACTTCATCTATTCAACCAAAAAAATGGGACCGAGTAAGGTGAGTACTACACTAGTCAATTTTATAAGTACGGCAATTTATTTGCCTTGTTGTTACTATATAAAATAATATCTTCTACTTTTAGTATTATCATACAGTTCGTATGGAGTAAGGTGGCCGCTCATTTTCTTATCAAAATTCTTTTTAGCCACTGCAGAAACTGAAAAATATTTTATCTTTTTGGGCATTGATGCTTGTTGGTGTCGGCTTGATGACTTCATCTATTCAACGATTAAAGCAATATTTCTTTACTGTGGCTGGCTGTAAATTGATAAAACGATCCGAGCAATGTGCTTTGAGAAAGTGATTTATACAGAAGTAGGCTGGTTTATCGAACGTGATCGTTCAAGTGGTACAATTGGTGCAGAACTTTATGTAGATGCAGCCGTGGTTAAAGGTCTTGCTGGTGACAAACTTGGACTGGTAGTCTGCGCTAGCTGTTTATAAAAAAAAGAAGTGGTAACGTGACTTTTTATAGCCATACTTTATCCTAATGCCTACGGATTCTTGCCTGGTAAAAAAAAATTATACTCTAGAGAAGGGGAAGTCAGTTTACTAGCACCAAATTTTTCCTTTTCCACTTTCTCACGGCTAACAACGTGTGAAGGAAAGAAAAGAAGTCAATCTAGGCTTTAATTGAAAGAAATTAAAGTTTAAGGGTAGAATTATAATTTTAAGAGTTAATTTGATCAAATAATGAGCTTAATTGCATTAATATTTAAGTTTGGCAGACAATTAGGGACATTGAAGAAATCTAAAACTAAGAACCAAACTGAAAAAGAAGTGTGAATGTAGAGGTTGAAATTGATCAAATCAACGGTCAAATTAAAGAAATTGAAAGATTGTTGGTTAATTGAGAGTCGAAATGCACAAATTCATAACTAAAGATAAAAATAAAAATAGCGGACAACTTTAGAGCTGACAATCGAGTTTGACAATGATGAAATTGCATGAAATTAAAAGTCTGGAGGGATATATATAATAACTTATTGAATTGATCTGAATAAATCTTGTCTAACCTGCAAAATCCTAATCTAAGTTAAGAGATTATGATAACTCGATAGAAAACAAATCAAAATAAAATATGAAATTCAATTTCAAATTAATCAATCAAATGTTGAAGGATTGAGATAGTTGAAACAAAGTTTATGATTAATTTAGGAGGCTTGCGTAATGCAATAACCATTTCTTATATTTATATGAGTAGGGCAGAATACAATAGTTATTATGTAGTGCACTATGCAATATAACTCTTTATAAGAAAAATAGAATCTTTGCTAAACTACAACACATTCCATAATTGCTGAGGATGCAACAATGCAGTAGCAAAAATTGCATCAAAAACCTGCAGTGGCAAAAAGTCGGTCAAGGGAGAAAGGAGAGGGAAGAATCTATTCTGAAGAGGAGAAGGAAGCCTTGAATCTATTCTAGATGTTTCAAGCTCTAATACCAAGTTGAAATAAGGTTTATGATTAATTTAGGAGGCTTGCGTAATGTAGTCGTCATCTCTTATATTTATATGAGTAGGGCAGAATATAATAGTTATTGTGTAATGCACTGCGCAGTATAACTTTATACAAGGAAACTACAATCTTTTCTAAATTACAACACATTCCATAATAGAGATGAAAAAATATTCAATTTTAAAAAAATACTAAAAAGATTGACTCAAGTCAACTCAGTTCTACCAGACTCGCGATTCAGGTTATGAGAATGAGATACGCTCAAAGAGTACAGACTGCAAAGGACTATGAAACCCAATTCTTAGACCAACACAATGTTGAATGGAGATATTGGGAAAAAAATTAATTATCTTAAAAAAACTCAAGTCAATTCAGATTAATATGCAAAACTCATGAACCAAGTCCTGATACTGGGATAACACCATATAAATAAAATAAAAAAATTACAAAACTCAATTACCACTAACTCGTAACTTAGGTTATGAAACTGAGAATACTCCGTACAATGCAAATTGAAAAACATTACGAAGCTCAATCCATAATTAATTAGTACAGTGGTAAATGATGAATTGTTTTTAAAACAATTCATTAAAAAAATTAAATAACAATTAAAAAAATAAGAACAAAAATTGATATAAGACAAATTTAACAAAGCATGCATTAAACTTGAGATGAAGAGAAAGAAAAAAAGAAGAAGATTGGAATGTTGGCGACACACCATTGCCTATAATTTTATCAAACCAAGTATCAATCGAGCCATATACTATTTTTTTCAACACGGCAAGACCTCCTAATTTAGACAGCCAAAACAAATCACAAAATCTAATAAAAAATAGACACTACATCTAATAAACAATTCAAAAAATTAAAAATTAAGGGACTAAAAAAATCCAAAGAACAAAAAAAAAGACTGAAAACATAGTGTAACACTATTAAGTACAATTGAAGTGTTTTCTCTCTAGCTGAATAGTAGTTTTACCACATCTCTTAGTTTTTTTAATGTTTTGATGCAAATATATAAACAAATATACAGGTAAATTTATAAATTGCATACTATTTTCTTGAACGGGTAGAGTTACAAAGTTCTCAAATGTAAATATGAATTAGGGAGGAGAGGAGGGGTGCCTTTTTTAGACCATACTGTTTTTTTTTTTTTTTAATAAATAATTAGTATTCTTGACAACAAAGAAATGGAAATTCTTCAACGCATATAAGGATATAGCCGCAATTAGTTATACCATCCTTGTCTAAAGCCATACTTGGCCATCAAACAAACAATAGTATTTTGTAAATAATTAGTATACTCTCCCGTCACACAAACACAGAATAAGCTGGGTTATATAATTATATGCTACATGCATGCACTTCTAGATTGATTCACTAACTCTTATAGAATATTATCGTATATAATAAACTATATATTTGGTGATCCACAAGGACATCACATTCGGTGCGTTACATTGGACAATTATTTCTTTTTCCCCCCATTTGCAATATATATATAAACCCAACTGAGCTTTCAAGAATTTTATTTTTCAATTACATTTCTTTTAGGAAAAGGCCCTTTTATCTAGCTAGAATCGGTGTGTACACCAATTTTTGTACAAAGAACTTCTTTGGTTTCATTCCATGAATTCGCTTCTAAGATGGAAGATGTTGATGGATAATGCCAAAGTGTCTGAACTGGAAACCTCTAAGCTGTTACTACTTCATTCCATGAAATAATAGCGTTCTAGAGCTAAAGACTAGTGAGAAAGAAAGACTTGATAATAATGATCAAAGGCATTATTTTGAGTTAAAATCATCTTTGGACGTATTTGTGCTTGTCATGGCACATAAGAAATATATAAAAGGCATCGATCAAAGAAAAACAAACGATGAAAATGATAGATAGAACCCAAATTTTGAACAGTTTTGGTTAGAATGTTTTTATTTGTTTTGCTTTGGTTTTTTAATTTTCATCTAATCGAAACAATTTTTTTATTTGTTTTCCGGATTGTTATTTTCTTAATGGTCATGGAATCTAAATGATATTTCTTCATTACTAAATAACAAAAAAAGTACCCAAATTTTGACTTACATTTGTCTTGGGATGGTGAATGAATGAACACTACGGTGATGAAAAATTCAAGGATTGCATGTTCAACTTCATTTCGTTTTAATAGATAGTACCCAATTTATTTTAATGATTTTTAAATGAATTAAGTTGCGTAGCAACTTCAGACTGTCTGCAAGGTCAAGATTAGCCATTCAAGATTGTGTTTTAATAAATAAAATTAGTCAATTTACCCCGTCTGCTAAGTAAAAGAATCATTTAAACTTAAAAATTTAAATTGCTAAGTAAATTTTTAAAAATTTAAATTGCTAAGTAAATTTTTAAGAATAGTTTTATATTATTCTCTAACACACTTCTCGAGTAAAAGCTTTTTGAACTTAAAACTTGTATATATTTACACTACCTTGTATTCAATTTTTATTAATTAGAAAGGAGATTGATAATAAGACTTATTCTTGTGATCATTTGGTAAACAAGGCTTTAATATCATTTTCAAGAAACATTTTAATCTAATAATTTAAATTATCAAATGAGTTCTCAAGAATATTTTTATATAACTCTTTAACACTACATTACAACGCTTTTAAAATAAATTTTCATAAAATCTCAATAATCTAAATCAAGGAGGAAAAGAAAACATATTTCTCTAAACAAAACTCTCATTCCTTATTCATGCATTTCTTTTTATTTTGATAACAACATATATATTTTTTATTAGAAGTAAAACTTTTTAAATAAAAATTATCTTAATCCAAAAAAAAAGTTTTAATAAAAAAACATCCCTTAAAAGGTTTACATAACTATATGAAAAAATAAAAATAAAAAATAATTTGAGAAAACTATATATATTTTGACAGTAAAAATAGTAGAATAGTTTTATTCTATTCTTTTTGAGAATTCCTAAGCGAAGTTTTTTTTAAAATTATCTATTAAATTGATATATAATTATTCATAAAATAATTATAAGTATTATGATAAACAGCTCTAATTTTATTTTTAAATTATGATATAATCTGATGATTTTTAAATATTATTTTAATAATTTATTTAAAGATAATTTAATAGTAATATATACTTTTTAAAGATAATTTTAAAATTAACTTTCGTTGTAAATGTAGAAAACCTTACTTGACACCGAATTTGGCCATGAAAAAAATCAATTTTAAATACTGTTTGATCTTTTGACGGTTTTTATAACATCAGCCAGTGTTATATTTTTGAAAACCCTTCACAATGGTTTTGGGTCATGATATAAAAAACAAATGATGAAAACGATAGATAGTACCCAGATTTTGAACTTACATTTGTCCTGGGATGTTGAATGACTATGTACACGGTGAAGAAAGGTTTAGTGAAAACATAGGTTTTTCTAAGGAAGGTTTAGGGGGAAAAAAAACTTTTTTCTAGAAATCATTTTAATGATTTCTAAACGGATAAGAACGTAGTTAGATATAGAGACTTTAGACTGTCTGCGAGGTCAAGATTAGCCTTCTATCGTTATGTTTTAGTAAATAAAATAAATGATTACAAAACCTTGTTCAATTGGGTGATTATCAAGATCATTAATTAACTATTATATTTTTCTAATAATTTAGGATTAATTTTCCTGTTTCGACGACTACGAAACCGACAGTGTAGAAGAGACACGGTATAAAGACAAAACAGAAGCCAAGTATCACACGGTTGATTCGTGCATAAGTTTAAGTTCATTGATAAGTACAAAATAAATAATTAAATTCCCTTATCAACTTTCACGATGACATGGACGCGACGAATATAAAAATATAGAAATGGATTAATTAAATCATTGGGTTTAAATAAAATTTTAAAAAAACAATTCGTAAATCAAATCTATTGATCCAATAATCATCCCCATCTTATGTTGTTGACTCAGTAGCAACACCTTGGTTGATGTGAACATTGTTGTCTCAGTGATTAGTGTTGAAAGAAGAGAGAGTTTAATCTAAGAGAAGAAGAAGAAGAAGAAGAAGAAGATAATTAAGACCAACTTCGGGTGGGCTGGAGTAAATATGTTTTGGGGGTCCAGTGTATTCAGCCTTTCGTCTTTTGTCCTAAAATATGGATTCAACCGAGGGACAAAATTTTTGTCGAGTACAGCCTTCAGAAATTTGAGGTGTTAATTTGTTGTCAAAAACTAAGTCACATGCAAAGCATTTCGAACCTCTTTATTTTTAAATTCTTAATACATAATCCTTATATATATATGTGTGTGTGTGTGTGTGTGTGTGTGTGTAGATAATAAGATAAATATAAGATCAAATTAATCTAATCAAAATTAATAAGAACATAAATCCTTCAGATCTCAACATTTGTGTGAGTAATTGCATTTCATAATCTAGAGTGCCCTCAGGCCTCAGCATCAGACTAGCATGGCAGAAGCAAGGGTATGATGCTTGCAGCATTAGTTAAACGTGGCTGACTTGGTTGTGGATTTCTTCGACTATCCCATACTGTCTCCTTCTATATAGCCAGCTGCTTCCTTAGTTCAACTTGTAATTAAGATCATTTTAAAATGTCAAGCATATAAACACCAACACCACAGAGAATTAATAGGATAAATATCTCATATCATATCAATATTAATTAAGTGTTGAAGTATTGTTCAAAAATAAAGAATCTTCTAATCCATGTCAAAACTCCAAGGTTACTCTGTGTAGATGAAAAACACGGACTTTGTTACTAACTTTTTTTTGGCTAGACTAAGAT